>ERZ1504698.41-NODE-41-length-42807-cov-5.287753_pt1 | contig 42807 bp, 57 predicted proteins | sample MGYA00575737_ERZ1504698 | MGnify/ENA primary metagenome ERZ1504698 (study PRJEB39906, sample SAMEA3182068) | gut metagenome | biome: human; feature: gut; material: Stool; isolation source: human stools | place: Canada | collected 2013-11-18 ...
TCGGAGATGTGTATAAGAGACAGAAGCTATATTATTAACGTGGAGCAGGTCGATGGCGTCATTGATTACGATTTTCATATGAAAAACGGCATGGTGATCCCGATCCGCAAACGCGATAAAAAAGATATTGTACAAAAATATTATCAGAAAAAAAGTGAACTGAACGATTGACAAAGTGAAAAGATAGTATTAAGATTACGAATACGAAGAAGTAAAAACGTTGATGAGACGAGTAGCATAATATGAAGTGTCAGAGAGAAGCCGGGTGGTGTGTGGCTTTACGGATGTTATGTGAAGACTACCTCGGAGTGGCACCAATCCTGCCCGGTGATTCCGTTATAATCATAAGAGATGCCTGTGTTAAGGCGAACCTTGGGTGGAACCGCGATAATTATTGCCCCTTGCATTTAGCAAGGGGTTTTTTTGTATAACACAGGCACAAAAAGCGCATTATACATATTAGTATCTAAGGAGGCAATTTTTATGAGCAAAATCAAAGAAGGAACCAAAAAAGTAGCAGAGCTTATCGAAGCAGAACAGACAAGAACCAACAAAGAGTTAATCATTGCAGCCGCAGTATGTACTTTTGTCGGAATAATAATCGGATTTTTTATTGGAAAAACAACCACCAGCAAAAATACTGTAAAGAAATACAATCAGTGTTTTTCATATGATTTTGGTGATGAAGAAGAGAAAGAAGAGGCATAGAAATGATAGTAACATTAAAAGATGGCTCTAAGAAAGAGTACAGTGAAGCAATGTCGGTAATCGATATTGCGAAAGATATCAGTGAAGGACTTGCAAGAAACGCCTGTGCAGGAGAAATTGACGGTAAAGTCGTTGATTTAAGAACAGTTGTTTCAGAAGATTGCAACCTTAATATTCTTACATTTAATGATGAAGCAGGTAAAAAGGCATACTGGCATACAACCTCCCATGTACTTGCAGAGGCTGTTAAGAGACTTTACCCTGATGCAAAGCTTACAATCGGACCATCCATTGACGAAGGCTTTTATTATGACTTTGACTGCCCTGCATTTGACAGAGCAGCCCTTGATAACCTTGAAGCAGAGATGAAGAAGATTATAAAAGAAGGAGCATCCCTTGAAAGATTTGAACTCCCAAGAAAAGAAGCAATTAAGTTCATGGAAGACAGAGGAGAACCATATAAGGTTGAACTTATTAATGATCTTCCGGAAGATGCCGTGATATCATTCTACCGTCAGGGCGACTTTGTTGATCTTTGTGCGGGACCACATCTTATGAGCACCAAAGCAATTAAAGCAGTGAAACTTACAGCTTCATCTGCAGCATATTGGAGAGGCAACAGCAACAATAAGGTACTTACAAGAATTTATGGTATTTCGTTTACCAAAAATGATGACCTTAAAGCATACCTTGAGCACCTTGAAGATATTAAGAGACGTGACCACAATAAACTGGGACGTGAGATGGAACTTTTTACAACAGTAGATGTTATCGGTCAGGGACTTCCTCTTATAATGCCTAAGGGTGAAAGAATCATCCGTACACTTCAAAGATGGATTGAAGACGAAGAAGACTCAAGAGGATATGTAAGAACTAAGACACCTCTTATGGCAAAGAGTGATTTATACAAAATATCAGGACATTGGGATCATTACAAAGACGGAATGTTTGTACTGGGTGATGAGGAAAAAGACAAAGAAGTTTTTGCTTTAAGACCTATGACATGCCCATTCCAGTATTATGTATATAAGGCAAGCCAGAAGAGCTACAGAGATCTTCCTTTAAGATATGGTGAGACATCCACACTTTTCAGAAATGAAGATTCAGGTGAGATGCACGGACTTACAAGAGTACGTCAGTTCACTATTTCAGAAGGACATCTTATTGTAAGACCTGACCAGATGGTTAAGGAATTTAAGGATTGTATCGCACTTGCACAGTATTGTTTAAGAACACTTGGAGTTGAGGAAGATGTAACATATCACCTTTCAAGATGGGATCCTGCGAACCCTGGCAATAAGTACATTGGCAAGCCTGAAGTATGGGAAGATACAGAACAGCACATCAGGAATGTTCTTAATGAACTTAAAATTCCGTTTGTTGAAGATATCGGTGAAGCTGCGTTCTATGGTCCTAAGGTGGATATTAATGCCAAGAATGTATATGGCAAAGAAGATACAATGATAACAATCCAGTGGGATGCTCTCCTTGCCGAACAATTTGATATGTATTATATAGATGAAAAGGGCGATAAAGTAAGACCTTACATCATTCACAGGACAAGTATGGGATGCTATGAAAGAACACTTGCATGGCTTATTGAAAAATATGCCGGAATGTTCCCAACATGGCTTTGCCCTGAACAGGTAAGAGTGCTTCCTATATCTGATAAGTATGCAGATTATGCAGATTCTGTTGCCGCAAAGATTCGTGAACACAAGATATATGTTGAGGCAGATCACAGAGCTGAAAAGCTTGGTTATAAGATTCGTGATGCAAGACTTGCAAGAGTTCCATATATTCTTGTAGTTGGAGAAAAAGAGCAGGAAACAGGAGCAGTTTCCGTTAGAAGCAGATTTTTAGGAGACGAAGGACAGAAACCGCTGGAACAGTTTATTAACGATATTTGTGAAGAAATCCGTACAAAGGCAATTCGTAAAATCGAAGTAACTGAATAAAATTATATACAATATAACACTTGAAATTTTTGTCTGAATATGAGATTATAAGACTAATTGTGGAGCTGTATTATGGCAGATACTAAAGTGCTCCGCAAAGTGATTTTTTACAATTCGAAAGGAGTTACATAATGATTTACACACAGGAAATCAAGAATATGTGCCCAGTAGCACAGGGCGTTCATCATGGCGCTGCACCTTGTCCTACAGAAGGTAACTGGGTTCAGTACAAGGAAATCAAAGACATTTCAGGCTTTACACATGGTATTGGCTGGTGTGCACCACAGCAGGGAGCCTGCAAGCTTTCTCTTAACGTAAAGAACGGAGTTATCCAGGAAGCTTTAGTTGAGACAATCGGATGCTCAGGTATGACACATTCAGCAGCTATGGCAGCAGAGATTCTTCCGGGTCTTACTGTTCTTGAAGCAATGAACACTGACTTGGTATGTGACGCAATTAATACAGCAATGAGAGAACTTGCTCTTCAGATTATCTACGGAAGAACACAGTCAGCATTCTCAGAAGACGGTCTTGCAATCGGTGCAGGTCTTGAAGATTTAGGAAAGGGACTTCGTTCACAGGTTGGTACAATGTACGGAACACTTGAGAAAGGTCCTCGTTACCTTGAAATGGCAGAAGGTTATGTAACTGGAATTGCTCTTGATGCTAATGATGAAATCATCGGTTATCAGTTCGTTTCACTTGGTAAGTTCACAGATTTCGTTAAGAAGGGTGATGAACCAAACGTAGCTTGGGAAAAAGCAAAGGGTCAGTATGGCCGTGTTGATGATGCAGTTAAGATCATTGACCCAAGACAGGAATAGGAGGTAACGACAGATGGCATTATTTGAATCATATGAAAGAAGAATTAACCAGATTAACGCAGCTTTAAACAGCTATGGAATTTCTTCTATTGAAGAAGCAGAGAAGATTACAAAGGATGCTGGACTTGATGTGTATAACCAGATCAAGAAGATTCAGCCAATTTGTTTTGAAAATGCATGTTGGGCTTACATCGTAGGTGCAGCAATCGCAATTAAGAAAGGCTGCAGAAAAGCCGCTGACGCAGCAGCAGCAATCGGAGAAGGACTTCAGTCATTCTGTATTCCTGGTTCAGTTGCAGATACACGTAAAGTAGGTCTTGGACACGGTAACCTTGGTAAGATGTTACTTGAAGAAGAGACAGAATGTTTCGCATTCTTAGCAGGTCATGAGTCATTCGCAGCCGCTGAAGGTGCTATCGGTATTGCTGAAAAGGCTAACAAAGTACGTCAGAAACCTTTAAGAGTTATTCTTAACGGACTTGGTAAAGACGCAGCTAAGATTATTTCAAGAATTAACGGATTTACATTTGTAGAGACAGAGTACGATCCATACACAAATACAGTTAAAGAAGTAGAAAGAATCGCATATTCAGACGGACTCCGTTCCAAAGTAAACTGCTACGGCGCTAACTCAGTTCCGGAAGGTGTTGCAATCATGTGGAAAGAGAATGTTGACGTATCTATCACAGGTAACTCAACTAACCCTACAAGATTCCAGCATCCTGTTGCAGGTACTTACAAGAAGGAAAGACTTGAAGCAGGCAAGAAATACTTCTCAGTAGCTTCAGGCGGTGGAACAGGTAGAACACTTCATCCTGATAATATGGCAGCAGGTCCTGCTTCATACGGTATGACAGATACACTCGGACGTATGCATTCAGATGCACAGTTCGCAGGTTCATCATCAGTTCCTGCCCATGTAGAAATGATGGGTCTTATTGGTGCTGGTAACAACCCAATGGTTGGTATGACAGTTGCAGTTGCCGTTTCTATCGAAGAAGCAGCACAGGCCGGTAAATTCTAAGAAATATAGAATTTAAGCGGACTTGTAGACCTGTTAGAAAGTGTGAAAAAACATAAAAAAAAGCAGGTAACTAACAAATAACTAACAAGTAACTAACAGACGTAACTAACAAAATAGGGCAGCAGGCTTAAGGCTTGCTACCCTGTTTTTTTATGTCTATAACTATCTTATTTTTGCTATTTCTTCTGACAGTTGTTGCATTGTTCTGTGAGTGTATACCTTTTCGGTTATATCTTCTATTGAGTGACCTACAATGAGCTTAAGTATGTACTCATTAACTCCGGATTCTTTAGCTTTGGAAATGAAAGTATGGCGCGTATCGTGTGGGCGGTGGTTTTGCCCTAGCTTCTTATTTATCTTGTTAAAACGTGAGCGGTATTTATCATAAGTTAAATGGGTTCCCTGTTGACCGTTCTCATCATTGAACAGGTATTTACTGTCCATTTTAACAGCTTTATTGTAATTAGATACAACCAATTCACGTATGATTGGGTGGATAGGCACACACCTGTTACGTCCGGCATCCGTCTTAAGACCGCCAAACATGGTCCCGGCTTCTAAGTCTATGTCCTCAATTTGAAGTATGGCCAATTCCTGAGGACGCCATCCGGAATAGATACCTATTAGAACCATGTCAACAAATGGGAAGTCTAAGTTGTCCCAGAGCTGTTGTATTTCCTCTGCCGAGTAAGGAACACGCTCTATAGACGGAGAAGCACGCTTTACACTTTCACACAAAGCGGCATAGTCCTTATCGCAAATATCATATTTAAGGCAGTATTTATATATCATGTTATACAAGGATTTCATACGTTGTTTGGTACTCTGCCCTACATTGGCATTTTTAATAGCATCTTCTAAGTGATTAGTGCGTATATCTTTCATGCGCATATGATACAGCGGCTTAGAGTGATTAAAAGCACTAATCCATGTACGTTGTGCACTTGGAACTATGCTATTAAAATGTACCTCACTCCATTTGGCATAGACTTCTTCAAAAGTTATGCTGTCTGTTGATATATCGTAGGGGTTGGCGTTATAGTTTGCAAGAGCTTCAAGTGCTTTGGCTCGTGTAGGGTAATATCCTATAGTAATGTATTGCTGTTTAGCGGTATTAGTGGCTTCATCAATAGTCCAGCCTGTTGTTTTCCGTACAATGTACGGATTACGTCTCTTTCCGGACAATTTGTATACGCTGCCGTATCCGTTTGGTAATTTCATATAGACCTCACTTTCTTAAGTGTGGCTCATTTTCTAAAAAAGGGTATAAAAAATAAGCCTTTGAAATATCCATAAGGCTTATGTTATAATATGTACGTGTGGTACGCATAAGCCGCCTTTGGTGGATTCGTGTATCTTTTAGCCGGCCCTGTCGCAACCAGGGGCGGCTATTTTTATTATGTTTTCATTCATTGATTCCCATATTTTACCATGAACATTAAGCCTGTCTTTAATGTATAATAGAAAAAAATAATAAAGGCTTAAACAAAAGAAAAATAACATATGACATACAAGATATGGAAATTACGAACAATCAGGGGTTACAGCTTACGCGAGCTTGAAGAACTAAGCGGCGTAAGCAAGACTACGATTAACAACATTGAAAACGGAAAAGCCAATCCGACAATGGACACTTTACTGTTATTAGCAAAAGCACTCGGAGTAGAGCTATCCGATTTGTTTGAATTATAATAGTGTTAGTTACCGCTGCCAAGTGTTTTGGAAGTATGTCCGATATACAGGACAAAAACTAGGAAACTCTTTAAAACATTGCTTAAATACGCTATAATTGCTGTATCACATACAGAAAGAGGGCGAGTAAGCTAAGTGGATAAAATACGGCAGCAGATTATCGAGCTTGTAAAAAGTATCAGTAATGCACACAAGCTCAAAATAATATTAAGTTTTATACGAGGCATAAAAAGTAGTTAGGAGACTAACTACTTTTTTTATTGTAGCTTAAGCAGAATCCTTTTAAGGCATTCATCCGGAGATAAATTCATAGTATTACCTCTATCTATAGAAATGTCAGAAAGCAGCTAGTCTCTAGCTGCTTTTAATTTTATCCACGAACTTTTTAATGATATCCCATTCATCGTGGGATAACTGCCCCAGCGCAATAAAAGTGTTAAGGACAAATTCATCCCCACTACCAATCGCACTTCCGACAATCTGAGCGGCTTTTTCTGCACGGCTCATTTCTTCAAACATATTGCCTGCACCAGTTCGCAACCATTCTTCATTTACGCCAAATTCACGGCAAATAGCAGTTACATTTTGATTTGTAACATTTACTACGCTATTTTCTATTCGACTAATAGCCGAACGTGTAACGCCAATGCGTCCGCCGAAAGACTCCATACTTAGACCTAACGCTTTGCGAATTTCTTTAACTCTTTCATTCATACTTTTTTTCACTCCTTTCCTAGATTTTAACATCATAATAACACCTTGACGTAACATAAGCAACTATAATGATAACATAAGCAACAGAAAGGAGAAAACACATGAGCAACAGAAATCGAAAGATAAAAAAAGCGGCTAACGCCACCGCAGAAACTCGACTTAAGCGGTTGGCATTAGCCACAGCAATCATCAGCTTACTTAACACGCTTTTCAATCTGATTGAAAAAATAATAGATAAGCTGAAATAACCAAGTGGGAGGGAAACCTCCCACGGGTTAATAATAAAATTTCGGTGGCTCATTGTCAATAAAAAAATAGAAATGAAAGGAGTGATTGTATGAGAACTGTAAAGATAATATTTGATGTGCTAACGATCGTGGCAGATTTAGTGCTCATTATTATGATTATTAGATGTTATAGAAAGGCAAGGTAAACAGAATGAATATGGATAATAAAGAAAATGAATTGCAGGCAAAGATCGATAATGTTGCAACCGTTTTAAGAAGCTACGCATCAGAAAATCTTAGGATTTATAAAAAAGCAATAGAAGAACTTGGAGAAGATAGCAGGCTGGCAATAGCAAAAAAGGCGGCATTGGACGAGATAACGAACATCATGGAAGAGTTAGGCGTAGAGTGGCACTTGAAGAGATTTTACTTTACCTTTGGTAGTGCGGAGGAGTTTCCGTACAAAAGAGGACAATACTTAATAGTAAAAGCACAGGATATTAACGAGGCGGCTAGAAAGTACAAGAAAAAATATCCTAATCCAAGTGGAGACGAGGTGCTTAACTGTGCGGATTACTATACACAGGAACAGTGGGACAGCGAAGTAAAAAAATACTTTGAAAATGTAAAACCCGCAGAGATTATAGAGTAGCGAGGAAACAAAGAAATGAAAACTATAAGCTATATACGAGGAAAAGTGCAAGCCATTATAGACAAGGAAATATCAAAGACACAAAAGGAGATAGCTGAGTTTGAAAAAAAGATAAAAGATAACGAAAGTTACTACGGCGGTGGTGGTTGGTGCACACAATTTACGAAAGCTAAGGAACGCCGTGAGGCATACTTGGAGGAACTCATGGCATTTAATAAGAATAGCGGTGGTTCAATAGTGCTTACAGATGAAGTGAGACTATATAGCTACTACTGCCCTAGCTGTATGATAAAAGTAATGCTTAGCGGCGGATATGGCGAAAAGGTAGACTGTCCTGTATGTACAAGACCGATATATAAAGCCAGTGATGTTGAGGTCATGGAGATAGTGCGAGGTAGCAGAAAGGCGAGAGTAAATGGAAATCATTATATAGAGCTTACCAGTAACGGAATTATAAAAAAATAATAAGAAAAGCGAGGGCAGCAGATGAACCCGCAGAGATTATAGAGTAGCGAGGAAACAAGAAAGATGTACGTTGTTAATGTAGGACATGGAGATTTTTTATGCACAGGCAGTTACGTTGTGCACGGAGAAAAATATCAAATAGTCGGAGACGTTGCAAAGGCAAGAAGATTTAAGACTTGGGATGCCGCTAAGAAGTGGGCAACATACCTGCAGGGCGTAAGAGCTAATGTAAATGAATACACCATTATTGATTTAATGAAAAGCGAGGGCAGCAGATGACTGACACCGACAAGGTAAATCAGAAAGAAGAATTAAAGATAGAAGAAAGATTGGAAGAAGCTATACCTTTGCTGTCAGAGTTTGATAAAGGATATATACTCGGTAAAACAGAGGATTAAATAAGAAAAAAACCAAGGGTGTTATTGCCCTTGGTGGTATAGCTTTATTTTTGGTAAATCATGTCAAGAAGTTTTTCAAGTTGCTCCCAGCCGTTGGAATCCAACCGGGCAAGGGCAGATATAAGTCTATGTTTAAAGCTGTCATCACTGCTAAGCTGAATATCAGAGAGCAGGTCGGCAATCTGTTTATCCTTAGACTTTTGTATAAACATATCGCCTGAGCCGTTACGGAGCCAATCTTCATTGACGTTATACTCACGGCAGATATCAGAAATAGTTCTGGCAGATGGAATTTTAGTACCTATCTCTATTTGAGCTATAAAGTTTCTTGAAAGGCCCAAATGACTTGAAAACTCATCTTGCGTCATTTTTAAAGTTTTACGAAGTGTCTTAATTCTTTCATACATGTATATTACCTCCTTGTATTGAGTATAATAGCATCTTTTGTTATCTTAGTCAACAAAAAAACTATTGACATATTATGACTAAGGGACTATTATATGTTTACAAAGTCAACAGAAAAGGAGCTGATTATATGAGTGAAAAAGAAAAAGAAGTATTAGAGAAACTTAAAGAAGTGATACCAAAGATGTCAGAGTTTGACAAAGGTTACATACTTGGAAAAGTTGAGAACATGGCAGCAGAAGCAAAGAAGAATTAAAAGGAGAGATAATCATGCCATATATAAAAAGAACAACCAGAATAGGCGAGACAGTAGAGACAGAGTATTTTTATACAGCAGGAAAACACAATAGCGCCGCCGCAAGGAAACGACGGCGCAAGATACAGCAACCGCTTAAGACTTGCGAGAACAAGGATCATAAGTAGAGTTAGGCAAAGCCGCGTCGATTTTGTCAATCACAGAGTTACAAAGTTCCATAGACTTACGAGCGTTTTTTATTTCAGACTTAGGAATTTTGTTATTTTCTAAGTCCTCTTTCAAACAATAGCGCTCATTATCGGCAGCGATACGAAGTGCGCCAAGTTCGGAAGAGCTAAAAGTAATTGTAATATCCTGCATTTTTACACCACCTTTCTAAAAACGATTATAGCACAGAGAGGCGGGAAAACGAAAGAGAGGCGATAGCATGAAGAATAAAGAAACCTACACAAAGGACGAAGTTATAGAAATGCTGCAAGGTATGCAGCAGAGCGCAATAACCACGCAGGGCTTTATTGTAGGACATCTAGCTACCTTATGGGTTGTAAGAGACTTAGTAGGGAAACAGATAAAGGAACTAGGCGGGGAAGAAATAGCGTACAAGGTCAAATAGGAAAGAGAGGCAATTATATCAGCCTTTGGGATGTCTCCATCAGACATAGTAGAACCCCCTCTCTTGTATTATTTTCAAGAAGATTATAACACAGGAAAACATTTAATGAAAGGGACAGAAAGCGAGGTAAAAAGATATGCAGGTAATAGTAGATACCAAACAGCAGAATAATAGTTTAGCAGAGTTCAGCGAACTCATGAACGAAGTAGCAAAACTCTCTGAAAAAGAGCGTAATATCGTTGCTATCTATTCGCAGGGCGTGCTTGCAATGGCACAGGCACAGAATACAGAGAGGTAAGGAAATGCAGACATTGAAGATACTGCCAACAGAAGCGGCGGTCATAATGGGATGCAGTCCCCAGTTCGTACGCCTTGGACTTCAAAAAGGCGTACTGGCAATAGGGGATGCAATCAAAATGTCTTCGATATGGACATATAACATAAGTCCGGCACTTTTAGCAGCACGGCAGGGAATGACAGTTGAAGATCTCTACGTTGAGGTTCAGAAACTAAGAAAAACTGAGAGGTATTGAGCATGGATGAGAAAATAGAAAATAAGAAAAAACTTGTAAATGATATGTCCGCATATGCGGATAGAGAACTTACAAAGATAAAAGAAATGTGGACATCTGATGACAATTCAAAGAACCTTATCACGTTATGGCTGTGTGCATCTGAATTAGCGCATGCGTTTAAGGTAATATATGACACTAAAAAGGAGATAGAAGCTATATGATGATTGATGAAGTAAGATTGGACAAGATAAAAGGATTTAAGCCAACAGAAGCTACAGCTTGTTGTAAATTTTGTAAACAGCTTATCAATATTTGCATCCAAGATTACAGAACGGAAGAGGATAAAGAAGAACTGGCAACAGAATTATGCAGTTGTCCGGAAGCCGTGAATTATACCAGGATGAAAAAGAACGATGAAAGAGTATGTGAGTCTCTTGAGAACCTGGTAGGAGAGGGCGAACTTAGCGAACATATAGAAACTATTGCCAAGGATGTAATGAATGGGGGAATTTTAAAAGCAAAACTTGAACTACCACCAAGAATACGTGACGAACCAAAAGCAGTTTTAAATATAAGCACAACAAAGAACGGCACTATTAAAATCAATGTATCAAAGAAATATGAGAATGAAATAGAAATATAACGCTCCCGGCTTTCTGTAGCTGTGGAGCGGTGTTCGATAAAATGGACAGCTAAAAAAGAAAGGAAAATAAAATGCAGATAAATAAGATGTTTAAAAGCGACGTTATATCGCTTGAAGATTTACGCACGATTGTAAGAAACGGAGAAGCAGAAAACATAATAACAGAAGGAGACCAGCTCTGTATTAATTTTGATGGAGAGATAGTACCGTATGACGTAATAGGAATTGATGTAGATAAGGCAGCAGATGAAAAGATTGTACATACAATCACGATACAGGCACATGAACTGATAGAAGAACGTCCATTTTCTACAAAAGGAAATACAGAAGACAATTACATAAAATTTAACAAATGGGAAGATAGCGAGATTAGGGCATATCTCAATAGTGATGAGTACGCAATACGTTGTTCCGAACTGGATGAGTACGCAATTCCTGTTATAAAAGATAATACAGACGGAAAAACAACAGAAGATAAGTTTTTCTTATTGTCAGCAAGTGAGTATGATGCACAGAGTACCCCATATCCATATTACAAAGATAAACCGCACAGAGCTGCAAAACATGCAAAAAATGACTTTAACGATTTTCACTTTACACGTAGCGCATACGGAAATGGCAACTTTGTATGGTATATCTCCGGAAGTGGAGATATCAGCTATGATTTGGCAACCAGTGCGTTACCATGTGCTCCGGCATGTGTAATAGGCTAGAAAGGATAAAAGAGAATGGAAAGATTATTTAATGATAGAAACAAAAGCGCAGAGCGTAACGGTGGTGAAAAAGCAGACGGAACAAAAAGTATTGAATTTAGGTTCAGATTTAAAAATGAACAGGCACTTATGGCTGTGGCTGGGATTATGGAAGACATAAAGAACCTGAATTCATTAAAAGATGTAGAAGTGATAGATAAACATGTCAACTGGCTGGGAGGGTATATCTCAGCACTTTATATTACAGATATGGTAGATGAAGAACAGAAGGAACAACTTTTGAAAATGATGGAGATATCACTTACACATAGTATTAGAGCATCAAGTATGAGTATTACAAGTGGAAATGGTAGAGATTGAATTAAATATATAAAAAAAGAAGCGCCTACGATACTGGAATATCATAGGCGCTAAGCTATAAATTGCTTTAAATCAACTATCATTGTACAGCATTTATGGCAGAATATCAAGAAAAATAAAAGGCGTAAAGCCTTATAAACACTTGATAAAAGTATTAACTTACCGACAGAAATATAAATCAGAGAGGTAATATGTATGCCATATGTCAGAAGAACCACAAGGGCAGGTAAGACTATAGAAGTAGAGTATTACTACACAAGTAGGTACAACAAAAAAGGAGCAAAGAAAAAAGATAAAGTTAAACCTACAAAGGAAGAACAGAAAAAGATAAACACAAAGGTAGCAGAAAGAAAGCTAAGACTCTTGATAGCTGCTAACTATGGATATGGAGATTATCATTTAATACTTGATTATATACGCCGCAAGGGTCAGGCAGATAGAAGTTATGAACAAATGAAGAAAGATATACAGATTTTCTTAAGAGAATGTAGAAAACTGTATAAAAAGGCAGGTATTGAGTTTAAATACATACACGTCATGGAAGTCGGTAAGAAAGGCTCAAGGCATCATCACTTGATTGTAAACCGAATTGACACCAAGTTACTTCAACAGGCATGGTACAAAGCCTATGAGGGACATAACCGAGTGAAGGTGTTTCCTTTGGATGATTCGGGAAATTATGCGGAGCTTGCAAGTTACCTTATCAAGTATACAACAGAGCACATACAAGATAAGGACAGACTTCAAGGAAAGCGTTGGGCGTCAAGCAAGAACCTGGTACATCCGGAAGCACAATATGAGATTGTGACACAACGTAGTTGGTTTAGAAAAGAACCAAAGCCTTTAGCCGGGTACTACATAGATAAAGACAGCGTAGAATATGGCATAGAAAGTCCGGAATACTACGGCTACGGCTGGTTCAGATATCGTATGGTACAGCTAGAATGAAAAGGAGAAATAAAATGAGAAATGTAAGAATTGATAATGAAGCAGGAGCACAAGAGACACTATTTCAGTGGACACAGTATCAGCTTGGAAGATATCCGGAGCTTGGATTACTGTATCATATTCCAAACGGCGGTAAACGTGATGCAAGAACAGCCACGGCGCTTAAAAGACAGGGTGTAAAGCCAGGAGTGCCGGATTTACATTTACCTGTAGCAAGAGGAAAATATCACGGATTATACATAGAGCTTAAGGTAGGAAAAAATAAGGCAACGGCATTACAGAAAGAATGGATAGAAGAATTGACAAAACAAGGATATCTGGCTGTAGTGTGTTATGGTTGGCAGACGGCAGCAGAACAGTTGATAAAATACTTGGAACTGGAAGAAAGGCAGGTACAAAATGGGAATAATGATGAGGACGAATTGGAGGCGAAATAAATGCTAGTTCCTGCAATTTTATACAAAGAACAGATCATAAAAGGTATGCAAAAATATTTCTATACAAAAGATATGATGTACGAAACTGGCTGTATGGAAAATTGGACACCAAATATATCTAATTGTCCTGATGCAAGCCAATTCCAATATGCAATAGTAGATAAGAATGAAAAGCTGATTGGTTATTTAGGATATACAGTAGATTGGTATGCATCAAAAGCATATAACATTGGGTTGTTTTCGTTTGACAGAGGAAACATTTTAGTTGGTAGAGATGTATTCGATAAATTAGAAGAACTTGTTGGCACATTACATAGAGTTGAATGGAGAGCTGTTGGCGATAATCCTGCGTGTAGAGGATATGATAATTTTATTAAGAAACATAATGGTAAAAAGCATATTTTAAAAGATGCCATTAAGGATAGGAATGGTTGTTATCATAACGACATTATTTATGAAATTGTAAAATAAATAAGAAAGAATAGAGGTAATAATATGGATATAATCTTCTCATAAGTGATAGTGAAGAACAGTTGAGCTTTGCAATTTAAGAAAAACAGATATGAAAGAAAGTGAGGAATATATGAAAGTAATATCAATAATTAACCTTAAAGGCGGCGTAGGTAAAACCTTTACAAGCTACAACATGGCATATGAGCTGGGAAAGAGAGGCTATAAGGTGCTGGTGCTTGACAATGATAAGCAGGGAAATATAAGCAAGGCGTTTGGCTGCTACAATCCTGCAGGAGAGTGCGAGACAGCAAAGGCACTTACTGGAAAGTACACAAACCCATTGCGCGGAATTATTAAAGAGCACCCACAAACAAACAATGTAGACCTCATACCCGCTAATATGTCACTTATGCAGGCGGTAAGCGATTTATACACGGCAGCAGGCAACCAGATAGCAGGGTATGAGAATTTTATAAACACGGCTATAGGTAACTTTGACCTGCCTTTCCCAGATACGGTACGAGACTACTACGACTATATGATTATCGACAACCCGCCAGACATTGCATTTAACGTGGCAGCAGCACTTAAGATTACAGACGAGGTTATAGTACCAGTAAAAATAGACGAGTGGGCGCTAGCAGGCTTAGACATAATAGCAGACCAGATAGAAGAGGCAAAAGCTATTAACCCAGACATTAAACTACTGGGAGCGCTGGTAACGATGTACCGAAACAACGACACAAATATAGCGGGGCTGGAATGGCTGGAAAAGAAAAGCCCGGTTAAGATGCTGGCAAAAATAAGATACACAGACAAGGCAGCAGAAAGCACATTTTTTAACAAGCCAGTATATGAGTACAGCCCAAGGAGCGGAGCGGCGCAGGACTACAAGCGCTTTATCACAGAGTATTTAAGAGAGGCAGGTAAGTAGGCTATGGCAAAGGGAAAATTTAGCTTTATGGATATTATGAACGCCCAGACAAAGGCAGAGGCAAGCGAAACAGTTAAGAATTACACAGAGATATACTTAAGCCCATACGATGTAGAGCCATGTGAAAGCAATTTTTATTCGCAGGACAATATACAAGAGCTTGCAGACAGCTTTTTAACAGTAGGACAGCAGCAGCCAACAGTATTAGCAAGAATAGACGGCAAGTACAAGATAATAAGTGGGCATCGCAGAAACCTTGCTAACAAGTTGCTGGTAGAGCAGGGGCACGAAGAGTATAAAAAAGTGCGGTATCTGTTTAGAGATATGACAGAGGCAACATTTGAGCTTAGCCTACTGGTAGGAAATGCTTTTAACAGAGAGCTTACAGCCTATGAAAAAACAGAGCAGGCGGTAAGACTTAAAAGAGCCTTAATAAGAGCCAAAGACGAGGATGGCTTAGAGATACAAGGCAAGATGCGCGATGTAATAGCAGAACTGTTGGGCGAAAGCGGGACAAACATAGGGCGCATGGAAAGTATAGATAAAAACCTAGTGTCAGAGGCAAAGGAGCAGTTTAAAGCTGGCAATATGGGTATTACGGCTGCATATGAAACAAGCAAGCTGCCAGAAGAGGAACAGAGAGCAATAGCAGCGCAGGCAGCAGAGGACGGAAACGTAAGAGCCAAGGAAATTGCAGAAAAGGTGCAGCAGCGTAAAGCTGGAGACGAATACCAGACGCCGCACCCAGAAAGTATAACGAGCTTATGCTATAGCTGCTTAAATTACTCTACTTGCAACGTAAAAACGGGAACTTGCGAAAAGTGCGACAAGTATATTAACAAAGCAGAGGCAGAAAAGACGCCAGAGCAGCTATACGACGAAGAGCAGGCACGCATAGACAGAGAGACTAAGCGCAAGCTAGAGAAAATGGAAAGAGAAAAGCGTATAGATGCAGCACTTAACAGCAAGCTAGAGAGGAAAGTACACGAGCTTAAGCTGGCGCAAATGTTTTTTACGGACGTAGCAAGTGGTAAAAAACGCTTTGAGCTGAGAAAGAATGACAGAGGCTTTAAGGTGGGCGACGGCTTAAGGTTAAAAGAGTACACAAACGGACAAGAGACGGGCAAGTACATAGACGCGGATGTAGTTTATATGCTAGAGAACTGGACGGGCTTAAAAGACGACTATTGCATACTAGGTATTGAGGTATTGAGAGTAGCCGAAACGGACACAACAAGTAAGTGCGAAAAATGCACATATTTTGGCAGACCTAGCGACGCACCAGAAAGCGTAGAGCCGTTTTGTATGTGGCAGCCAAACGAGGACGACACAGACGAAGAGGGCTTTTTAATTCAAGAGCCACCGTGTGAAAGAGGGGCGCAACAATGAACTATAGGCAATGGAAAAAGGACTACAAAAAGCAGCACGGATATGAAGGATATGAAGGATAAGCGATAACGGCAGCAGGACAATAAAAGAAAGAGAGGTATTACATGACTGATGAAAATATTAAGAGTGTAGTGAAAGAAACAGTAAACGAATTGCTCGGAAATTCAATGATCAAGTACAGCGAACTTATCATATATGAGCAGATAGGAGAGCGACTAAGAGAGTATTACAAAGAACCTGACAAAGATCCGGATATTGCAAAAGCATTAAGTCAGATAAAAGACCACCACTATTATAATGTGTTAGAAATGTACTATAAAGATAACCGCACACTTGAATCAATAGCGGACAAGTGTTACGTCGATATATCAACGATAGTAAGAAATAAAAAAGCATTGTGTATTAAAATATTTAATCTAATCAATTAAAACAAAGAGCCAACGCCATTACGCTGGCTCTTTTTATGTGCATATATGTACTCTAAAAATAAAACCTGAATAATACTACAATTAAAACATGATACAAGGAGCGTGAGTCTCATGTATTTGAGCCACGCTCACACAATGCAGTGTAGTAGAAAGAGAGGTAGCAATATGAAATATCAGGAGTATATCAAGCCGGAGCTTTTAATAATCATTCCGGTACTTTATGTGATTGGGTTAATCATTAAAAACACAGAAAAGATTAAAGATAAGTACATCCCGGCAATCTTAGGATTAATCGGAGTTGTATTGAGTGCTGTATACATAATCGCTGTAGAAGGCTTTAGCCTGGCAAGTATATTTACAGCAATCACGCAGGGAATACTCATTACAGGAGTAGCAGTGTACACAAATCAGCTTATTAAACAGGCGAAGGAGTAAACACGTATGGTAGAAATAATAGTCGGAGTTCTTACACTCATTGGGGTGATTCTTACTAATGCGAGCTCTAATAAAAAAGTTGAGCATAGCTTACAGACTTCTCAGGCGGTTACGGATTATAAAATAGACGAGCTGACGCGAGAAGTTAGAGAGCATAATAATTTTGCTAAGCGTGTTCCTGTGCTGGAGGAACAGATAAAAGTAATAAACCATAGGATAAGTGATCTTGAGCATGGAAACAATTAAATTGCTGAAACGGTTATACAAAGAAAAGAAGATAACCAGGCAAGCCTACTCAACCTACAAAGGTCAGGTATTGTCAGGTAAAGAGGAGGCTTGCTTGGTCGGACTTAAGCGAAAGAAGTTGATATAAAAAATGGCTAAGGCTGGACGTAAAACTAAATATTTTACACATGTTGAGCCTTACCTGGAGAATATAAGCGAATGGGCTCAAACAATGACAGAAGCTCAGATAGCAAAAAAATTAAGCGTTGGATATCGGAATTTCTGTGAGTATAAAAGCAAATTTCCGCAATTAGAGCAAGCTATTAAAAGAGGTCGCTCTAATTTGGTAATAGAGCTTAAGAGCGTTTTGATAAAAAGAGCCAAAGGTTTCTTTTTTGAGGAAAAGAAAATAACAGAGAATCCGGATGGTACTCAAAAGATTGTAACCACTAAAAAATATATGCCGCCGGATGTGGCGAGCATAAATCTTTTGCTTAAAAATTATGATAAAGAAAATTGGAGCAATGACCCTCAATCTTTAGATCTAAAAAGAAAAGAATTAGAGTTGAGGGAAAAGCAAATAGAGAATAACAGTTGGTAAAAGGAGAGAACAAAATGAAATTCACACCACGATTAACAGAACCGGCAGCAGATAACAAGAATTATATACACTATACACATGGTGGATATAATACAGCGATAGTAATAGATAAAGATACTGGGTCTGTGCTTCCTAATTGCGTAGGCTATGCACAGGGTAGATTGTTAGAACTTATAGGAAAAAATAAAGTGGACTGGAAACTTCCGGCTTGTAATGCGGAAGATTGGTTTGATGCGGCAAAGGCAAACGGAATGAAAGTAGGGCAGACGGCGAAACTCGGCGCGGTGATTGTGTGGTATGCAGGTAGTACACATAATAGCTTAGACGGGACCGGACATATCGCTGTAGTTGAAGAAGTTAAAGCGAATGGAGATATTGTTGTATCACAGTCAGCGTACGGCGGAGCGAAGTTTTATACAACATTATTAACAAAAGAATCCGGTTACAAGTATGCTGATGACAGAATATTTGAAGGATTTATTTATTGCCCGGTTGAATTTGAACAGGCAGCAGAAACCCCAACTCCGGATGTTATAGAAGCAGGTAAGAAAATAACATTAGATAATACTGATTGTTATACATCAGAAACAAGTACGCCATCATATAGCAGGAAGACAGGTACATATTACTTATGGGATGATGTTGTAAAAAATGGACGTATTCGTATCACTAATGCACCTGAGAGAACGGGTGTAGCAGGACAGGTAACATGTTGGGTCAATGTCAAAGATATATTTGAACAGGCAGCAGAAACCCCAACTCCGGATGTTGAAACAGGTAAGAAAATCACATTAGATAATACGGATTGCTATACATCAGAAACGAGCAAATCATCATACGCCAAGAAAACAGGTACATATTACTTATGGGATGATGCAGTAAAAAATGGACGTATTCGTATCACTAATGCACCTGAGAGAACAGGTGTAGCAGGCCAGGTAACATGTTGGGTCAATGTTAAAGACATTCATCAGTAAATCATCAGTAAAGGAGATATAGATTATGAGTTTATATGCTTTTGATGAAAATAAAAATAAGACTGATATAAGCAATTACGTAACAGAATCGGAATGGACTAATTTAATAGCTGACAACACTACTGTTACAGATGATGCAGGAAATAAAGTTAAAATAAGTTATTTGCGTGTACGTAAAATCGGAAAAATAGTAGAAGTTAATGGTTTTGCAAGTGTTACCTTAGCAAAGGCATCAGGTAAGTTTGATGGTTTAAACATATGCCGTCTGCCAACTCAATTCAAACCTTATAGCCAATGTGACTTTGATCACACTGATTTCGATATTGATTCGATAACGATATGGCGAAAAATAAGAATCGATAACACAGGGATATCACTTAGTGCATATGGTATGAATACAGCTCAAAACTATGGCGTGAATTTCCCGATAAGAGAATTTTATACGGTTAAATAATATGTACACATTATATGATTTTTATAGATCTAAACAATGGCTCTTATTATTAATGACGCTTAAGCATGAAAGAGTAGACAGTACAGGACAGTTGATATGTGAATATTGTAATAAGCCTATTGTCCGGAAATATGACTGTATAGGGCATCATAAAACAGAGCTTACAGATGAGAACTTCACAGACGCTAATATAAGTCTGAATCCTGATAATGTTATGTTAGTTCATCATAAATGCCACAACATTATACATAATAAGCTACAACATAGCAGACGGTCTATTTACATAGTATACGGTTCGCCGTGTAGTGGGAAGAGCTCTTATGTAAGAGATGTATTGGCAGCAGGAGACTTGGTTATAGATATGGATTCGATATGGTCTTGTATATCGGGTTGTGAAAGATATTCAAAGCCACAAAGACTTAATGCTGTGGCGTTTGGTATAAGAGATTATTTACTTGATTGTGTTAAATACAGACGCGGAAAGTGGCTTAATGCTTACATCATAGGTGGATATCCACTAATAAGCGAAAGGGAACGTTTAGCTAAAGAGTTGTCTGCTGAACTTATATTTATTGATACAAGTAAGGAAGAATGTCTTAAACGTCTTTATGCAGATGACAGCAGAGATAATAAAACGTGGCAGCAGTATATAAACGATTGGTGGGATAGATACACTCCCCCCACCTTGCAGTAATTCAGAACTGTAAGGGGACTGTTAAGGGGAACTTAATTTCCACAGAAAAAAGAAAAACAAGATTTTCTGTTTTGAAAAAATAGGAGAAAAAATATGAGTAGGAAAGAACAGTTAAAAAAGTTAATAAATATAAATTCTGAACTGGTTGAACAGCTTATAGATGAACTCTTGTTTATGGAGAAACAGTTGGAATATTACAGAAGTCTGCCACAAATAAAAATAGACAATGATTGCCCTGAACGGCAAAAGACAACAGCAGCGGCGAAACTCTACAAAGAAACATTGCAGCAATATACCAATGTTATCAAAGTCATTGCAAAAACAACCGGACAGGACGTAGACAATGAAGAGAGTCCTTTAAGGAAGTGGGCAAAAAAGTATGTTAATACAGAATAAAACAATATGGACTCCGGACAATAGCAACTTATTAAGATATAAAGAGCTCTGTGAGCTTGGAACATATGTTATAGGCGAGGATTTAAAAACACAGTTAAATAATTTAGCTGATGACTTTAATAGTGATGAGTATTACTATGATACGTCAGACGCTCAACTGCGCATGGATTTCATGGAAAACTGCATAAGGCTTACTCACAGTCCATTTTATAATCAGCCAATGGTACTAATGGATTGGCAAAAAGCATTTATAGAAGCAACATACAGCTTCAAAATGTCAGAGACAGGTTTTGACCGATTTAAACGAATTTTGCTTGAAATAGCACGTAAGAATACTAAAAGCGAGACATGCTCGGCGCTTAGTCTGACAGAGCTTGTTGTTGGACCTGCTGGCTCTGATATAGTGTGTAGTTCAAATGATGACGCACAGGCATCTATCTTATATGATGCCGTTGATGTTATGAGACTATTAATAGATCCTGACAGTCGCGATACATGGCGTAATCAGAGATTTATCTCTAATAAAAACAATGGTTCTAAGATATTTAAGTTATCGGACAGAACACGCAATAAAGAAGGACGTAATATAGATTACGCAACTGTGGACGAATGTCACGAAATGCTTACAAATGTCATTGTTAAGTCAATAGAACAGAGCCAGTCCCTAAAAGATAATCCTAAGCTTTTTCTGATAAGTACAGAAGGCTTTGTAATGGAAGGATTTTTTGACAAAGAATTAAAGAAAGCACATAGGGCTATTTATCGTGAAAGTGATAATCAGGTAAATAAACGCAGACTTGACTGGCTATATACACAAGATAGTGAAGCTGAAATATGGACTAACAGACATTCATGGATGAAGTCTAACCCTACGCTTGGAATTGTAAAAAAATGGGATTACTTAGATGAGCAGATAGAGCTTGCGAAAGAGTCAAAGGCAGACCGTATTTTTGTCCTGGCAAAAGATTTTAATATAAAACAAAATGCTGTTGAAAGTTGGCTGAATATAGAAGATTACACATATAAGGCTACATATGACATAGAAAGTTTTAGAAATGCAGTATGCTTAGGTATGGTGGATTTAGCAGAGACTACAGACCTATGTTGTGCAAAAGTTTTGTTAATGAAACCTGATGACGGCATTAAGTACATTTACACTCAGTATTTTATACCACTCTCAAAGCTGGAAGTTGATAATGATGACCATAATGCCGGGGCACACTATAAGGAGTGGGCAGACGCCGGGCACATTACGATATGCAAAGAAAATGAAGTAGACATGACTATAATAGCGGATTGGTTTTATACGCTATATACAAAATATGGTATTAAGTTGCTTCATTGTGGATATGATCAGAAATTTAGCAAATCATGGATAGCAAGGATGAACGATTACGGCTGGACGAAAGAAAGCGGAGAGCTGGAAATGGTGTTACAAAATGCAGATACACTAAATAATGCCTTGAGACTTGTTGAAGCAGATTTAAAGAGCAGGCTGATTAATTATAATGAAAATCCGGTTGACATATGGAATTTTAAAAACGCATGCGTAAAGGTTAATGATAGGCGGCAGGCTCTTTGTATTAAGACTAACAATGAAAATAAGATTGACGGAGCTGTCACTTTGATAGGTTTGTACGAAATGTACAGACGGTATAAGAGTGAATTTAATCAGATAGTGAACAGAAAGGCGGTAAAGTAATGGGTTGGTTAGACAAATTAAGGAAAAAACCTAAAGTTGGAAATACATATGCTGAAATGCTTAATGGTTATATGCCGCTATTTTCGCAGTTTGGACAGAATATATACGCTAGTGATGTAGTTCAGCAGGCCATTAACTGTATAGTAAGCGAATGTATTAAACTTTTACCTACCCATATACGCGAAAATGGCACAGATGTTACTCCTGTAAATAGTACATTACAGAGTGTGCTTGATAATCCCAATGAGATAATGAGCACCAGTGAATTTATAGAAAAATTTGTGTGGAATTTGTTCTTTAACTACAATAGCTGGATAATACCGACTTACTACGTGTGGACAGATTCTAAAAGTGGAGCTGAACAGAGACATTATACAGGACTTTATCCTGTGCAGCCTACAAACGTTGAATTTCAACAGGATAGTAACAATAAATTGTATGTTAAACTTACATTTTCTAATAATTATGAGACAACTTTACCGTATTCAGATGTTATACATATAAAACATCATTTTAGCGTTAATGAGTTCATGGGTGGTAATGAATCAGGACAGCCTGATAATCAGTCATTGTTGAAAACGCTGCAGTTAAATAAAGACTTGCTGGATGGGGTAAGTAATGCAATGAAAGCCAGCTTTGCCGTAAACGGCGTAGTTAAATATAACACTATGTTAGATGACGGAAAAATGACTAATGCTATAACAGAATTAGAAGCAAAATTAAGGCGTAGTGAGAGCGGTTTTCTGCCACTCGACCTTAAAAGCGAATATACACCGATAACACATGAAATAAAGTTGGTTGATACAGATACTCTTAAGTTTATAGATGAAAAAATCCTCAGACAATTTGGAGTGCCGCTTTCAATTCTTACAGGTGATTATACTAAAGCTCAATATGAAGCATTTTATCAAAAAACGATAGAACCGCTTGTAGTACATATCAGTAATGCTTTTACAAAAACACTTTTTACTGACAGAGAAAAAGCATGTCATAACAAAATTAAATTTTACACAAAAGATTTAACGTTTATGACAACAGACCAAACACTTGAGATGATTCGGTTGCTAGGGGATTCGGGAGCATTATATGAAAATGAAAAAAGAGTATTTTTCGGATTACGTCCGCTTCCTGAGCTAGCAGGTAAACGTATGATGAGTCTGAATTATGTAGATATAAATATAGCTGGTAAATATCAGATAGGAAAGGAAACAGACAATGCAGAAAGAGAAAGCACAACAGACGATAACAAGAGCTTATAATTTTGAACTTAGAGCAAAAAATGATGAAGCTCATGGTACATATATTGAAGGACGTCCTATTGTATATGGTTCAATGACTGATTTAGGATATTTTAATGAAATTATTGAGCCGGGTGCTCTTACAGATACAGATCTGAAAGATGTGAGATTCTTAGTTAATCATAATACAGATATGATACCGTTAGCGCGCAGTAGAAGAAATAATGATAATTCTACAATGCAAATGGTAGTAGATGAAAAAGGTATGAGCATCAGGGTAAATTTAGACGTCGAAAATAACACGGACGCAAAAAATCTTTATAGTGCTGTAAAACGTGGAGACATAAGCGGTATGTCCTTCATGTTTAGCGTAGATAACGAGGAGTGGGAAGACCTCGAAAGTGAACATCCTACGCGATATATAAAAAAGATTGGACAGGTACTGGAAGTATCTGCGGTCACGTTCCCGGCTTATGAAGCTACAGAAATAAGCGCAAGAGCAAAAGAGACGCTGGATAGCGTCAAGTCCACGCTGGATAGCGTCAGGGCTCAATCAATAAAGAATGACAACGCGAATGATGTAGAACTTGAAAAGCTGAAAGCTCACTATTTATATGATATTTAAGAGAGGTAATAACATGAAAAAATTTTTAAAGAAATTAATTGAGACAAAAGAAAAAAAAGCAGAAGAACTTCGCAAGTTAATCAAAGAAGCACAGACAGCAGATGAAGTGCGTGCGCTTGGAGATACGCTTCAGACCATACTTGACGAACTTAAAGACGCTAAAGAACAGCTTGATACTTTAGATGACGAGATGGCAGCAGGTTCAGAAGAACCTTTGGGAACTCGTTCAGAAGTTCCGGCAACAGCAGAGATTAGAGGCGGTAATCCTATAGCTTCATTTGCACAGGTACAGTCTGTAACGCTGAGACAGGGCGATAATATTTTAGACAGTATTGAATATCGCCAGGCGTTCGCACAGTATGCAAGGACAGGCGTATGGAATTTTGAACAGAGAGAAAATGAACAGATAAACACCGGGGATATCGGAAAAATTATTCCTAACACGGTAATGAAAGAGTTCATTAAAAATCTCAAAGTGTATGGAAAACTTTACAATAGAGTCCGTAAACTCAATGTTCCGGGCGGTGTGGAAATTCCTATCGAAGACTTGGTTCCAACGGTGTCATGGATTACTGAAACAACAGCATCTGATACACAGAAAGCACCTGAGGTTAAGACATCAGTGCAGTTTGGATATCACATTGCAGAAGCTAGGATAGGACAGTCTTTACTGAGTTCTGTTCTTGCACTTGATATATTTGAAGAGGAAATTGCTAAGCTCTTGGCAGAAGCTTTTGTCAGAGAATTTGACCGAATTATTATTAATGGTTCGGGGAGCGGACAGCCTTTAGGAGTGCTGAAAGATACAAGAGTTAAAACAGAGAATAAGATTAAAATGGTTGAAAAAGATGCCGAGGATTGGACAAAGTGGAGAAAAATGTTATTTGCAAAGATTCCGCTTGCGTACAGAGCCGGCGGTTTGATTATTATGACTGTTGACACATGGGAAAGCCTTATTTGTACAATGAAAGATTCAAATAATAGACCACTCTATACAGAAGTATTTGACATAGAATCAAATACTAACTTATATCATTTCAATGGTAAAGAAGTAATGCTTATAGAGTCAGATCTTGGACTTTATGATTACTCAATAGCCACAACGGGTCAGCCTTACATGATCTATTTAAAGCCTGAGAATTATGCAATTAATTCTAATTTACAGATAGGCTTTAAACGCTACTATGATGATGATAAAAATAAGTGGATTAGCAAAGGCTTAACAATAATGGATGGTAAGCTCTTAGATGTGAATAGCGTATTCATTATTAGTAAGTAAGAGGTAATGATATGGTAACAACAGTTGAAGCATTAAAAAAATTAGCGGTGGTATTAGGCTGTGCAGAATCAGTTGATAAAGTGACAGGAACTACCACAGCAGAGGTTATTACATTTATAGCAGAGAACTATCCGAGCGAAAAATAAAAAGGAGAGGTAGCTGATGACGAGAACAGAACAGCTTGAAAAAGTTAAATCATCCCTTAATATCAAAGGTAATGCCTTAGATGAAACATTAGGTATTTTTTTAGATGACACTAAATGCTATATGGCTGACGCTGGAGTCTCGGCATACCTTTTAGATTCCGCTCTTGCTACAGGTTGTATATGCAAAGGAGTAGCAGATTTATATATTAACAATGGTTTTAGCGACTATTTCTATCAGAGAGTAAGTCAGTTAGCATTAAGCGAGGAGCGTGAAAATCATGATTAATTTTAAACCTAACCTGCCTTTTTCTGTCCCGGCTGAATTGCAGATGGTTACAGAGCAGAAGGTTAAAGGAGTGATTACTAAAAATTATACTTCTGTAGAGGGTGGAATCTATATTAGCTTTAAAACTTATGGTGGTACTGAGAGCACATCTAACGGTGTGACTGTTATAGAAAACACCGGGGTAGTGCAGACATGGTATCGGGAAGACATTAAACCGGATTGTCGATTGATAATAAGCGGTGTACCTTATGAGATAATAGGAACTCCTGAAAATATAAACATGTCTAATCAGTATTTGCAATTTAAGGTCCGAGCTGTTAAAGGTGGTGCTTAGCTTAATGAGTAAAAATAAAATTACAATCCAAACAGACCTTGAAAGGCTTATTAAAAACCTTGAAAATGCTGGAGCTAACGTCAATAAGTCTATTGAAGAACTTGAAAAAGCAAGCAAAAAAGTAGTAACTGACAATTTGATTAAAGATACAATTAAAGCTAATTATCCTGCACATGGAAGGTATTCAACAGGAGAATTAGCAAAGTCTATAGACCAGGATTACAACGTGAAATGGACAAGCAATGTAGCAGAAATCAGTGTTGGGTACAATATGAAAAAATCAGGACTTACAAGCATTATGTTACTGTATGGTACACCGAGGATGAAAAAATCAACGAAGTTGTACAATGACATATATGGAAAGAAGACAAGAGATAAAATAGCCGAAATACAGCAGGAAACATTAAATAAAATATTGGAAAGGGCGGCCACTAATGGAAGATAAACTCATAGAAATATTAGAGCGTTTTGGATATGAGGTAATGCGGCAAGGTTCACTTGCTGATGATAAACCTTATCCGGAGAATTTTTTCACATTTTGGAATAACAGCAGTTCTGATGAAAGCCATTACGATAACAAGGCTGTGAGTACAGTATATGACTATGATGTTAATTTTTATAGCACCTCGCCTATCCTTGCATACAGCAAACTAAGAGACGCTGTTTTGCGGCTTAAAAAAGAAGGCTTTATTGTTTCCGGAGACGGTTATGATGTGGCAAGTGATGAAAATACTCACATAGGCAGGGGCATTAATGTTTTATATTTAAGTATTAAAGAAGAAAGAGAGGACTAATAATATGTCAAAAGAAGGACAGAAAGTATTTGAGTTCAGAGGTGTAGACAATTTATATATTGCCAAAGTCACTAAAGACGATAGCACAGGTTACACTTGTGACACTCCTTTTAAGTTATCAGCAGTAGCTGAAATTGGTAAGACTACAGATTCTAGTAATGAAGCACATTACTACGATAATAAAGCTCTTATCGTAGTCAGTTCAGAGTCGGCGGACACTATTACACTTACAGTAGCACCACCGGAACTTGAAATTTTATCTGCGGTTACAGGAAGGGCGTTTGATGATGAGACAGGTATGATGATTGAAAGTCCTAGATCTAATGATTATTACGCGCTTATGTACAGAACGAAAGGCACAGACGGAGCTTACAGGTATGTAACGCGTCTGAAAGGACAGTTTAATATACCTGATGAGACTAATGCTACCGAGGACAACGGTACAGGAACAAACAACACACAGATTCAGTATACAGGTATTTATACTGAACATGAATTTACAAAAGGGAAAAAAACAGCTACAGGCTGGAAGAAAGCGTCAGCTAAAGGGATAATAGTTGACACTAGATATAATAAAGTGGATGTAAGCAGTTTCTTTGAAGAAGTGCAGACTCCGGACACAATTAAAGTGAGTGTATAATTAAAAGGGGGCTATATGCCCCCTTGCTTTTAAAGGAGAAATATTATGGAACTTAAGTTAAATATATACAATAAAAATGAAATTGAAAAAACGTACATGTCAGATACTTATGATATTAAGTACGGCACGATTGAAGATATATTAGATGTAGTTGATTTGGATAAAATTAACAATGCAAACGAGCTGGGGAAAATGGTTATAAGAATACTGCCACTTGTTAAACCATTGCTCAAAGATATATTTGAAGAGCTAACAGATGAGGAACTCAGACGAACGAAAGTCAGAGATCTTATACCATTGTTTAGTGAGATTTTTAAGTATAGTTTTGATGAACTTTTTAACCTTGGTGGCGAAAAAAACTAAACGAGGGGGACGAACAGCTCCCACTATACGAAATTCTGTTTGAAACTACGCTTAATTTATGTAAAAGATTTAGTAATTTAGATCCTATAACTTTGCGAGAGAAAAAAGCAAGAGAAGTGTTTCTTATGATTCGTCGACTTAATAAACATAATAAGCGACAGAAAAAGAATGTTAATTCTAATATAATACGGAAACCTGCAGGAGATAATTGGTTTTAAAGGAGTAATTCAATGCCTAATAAGAAGAATAACGAGACAACTACAAAGTTTAAAGTCGACATATCAGAACTTAAGAGCGGAATAACTGAAGCTAACAGGCAGATTAGGCTTGCAAATGCAGAGTTTAAATCAGTAGCAAGCAGTATGAGTGATTGGGCTGATAATGCAGATGGTGTGAGTGCAAAACTTACACAGCTTGATACAGTTTTAGCGAATGAGAATAAAAAGTTAGATGCACTAAAAAGACAGCTTCAACTGACAGCTAAAGAGTATGGTGAAAATTCAGCAGAAGCGGATGAGCTTCGTATAAAGATAGCTAATCAACAGGCAGCAGTCAACAGAACAACAAATGATATTAAAAAATATCAGGATATTCTCGCTAAGTTAGGTGATGAATCCGAAGACGCAGCTAAAGACATTGAAGACGTTGGAGATTCAGCAGAGAAAGCAAGTGGCTCATTTACTGTCATGAAAGGAGCAATAAGCTCATTGATTGCAGACGGGTTAAAGTCTCTTGCAAGCTCTGTTAAAGATACAATGAAAGAAATTGTTATAGAGACAGGTGCGGCTTATGATTCATTTCAGGCTAAAACAGGAGTGGCTACGGAGTCCATGGCTGAATTTGAAGATGCCATTAATGATCTATACAAAAATAACTACGGAGAGAGCCTGGATGATATAGCCGACTCCATGGCAGAGATTAAACAGCAAACGGGGGAAGTAGATCCTACTAAGCTGAAAGACTTGACAGAAAATGCAATAGCTTTGCGTGATACATTCGATTTTGACGTTAAAGAGTCCATGAGAGCTGTTAATATGCTAATGGAGCAATTTGGTATAAGTGGAGAAGAGGCTTATAACTTAATAGTTCAGGGCGCCCAGCAAGGTCTTGATAAAAACGGAGATTTATTAGATACAATTAATGAATATTCTGTACATTATAAACAGCTTGGATATACTAGTGAGGAGTTTTTCAACTCACTCAAAAATGGAGCAGAGTCCGGTACGTTCTCGGTTGACAAGCTAGGTGATGCAATGAAAGAATTTGGCATCAGAACAAAAGATACGGCTGCATCTACAGATGAAGGCTTTCAGCTCATAGGACTTAATGCTGACGAAATGAGAGAAGCATTTAACGAAGGTGGGGAAGCTGCGAAGAGAGCTTCTGAAAAAACATTAGAAGCATTGCTCAATATGGACAACCAGGTAAAACGTAACCAAGCAGGTGTTGATCTGTTTGGAACCATGTGGGAGGACCTTGGTATTGATGGTGTTAAAGCACTTGTTAATACGCAAGGTGAAATAAAAAAGACAACAAAAAGCATGGAAGAGCTTAAAAAGATTAAGTATGACAATGTTAAGAGTAAGTTTGAACAGATTGGACGTACAATCAAAATGGATTTACTCATGCCTTTTGCTGAAAAATTAATTCCCAAAGCAGAAAAATTTACAGATTACTGTATCAACAACAGTGACAAAATTGTGAAGCATTTAAAAGCAATAGGAGTAACAATAACAACCGTATTTGTTGTCAATAAAATTGCAAAATTCACTCAGTCGGTTGTGACTATGATTAGTACATATAAAAATTTAAAAACGGCTATAGATAATTCAGCTACGGCTCAAAAGATATTTAACGGTATACAGCTTAGTTCGCCTGCAGGAGCTTTAGTTACAACAATAGGATTATTGACAGGTGCTTATTTTGCATTAAGAGACGAAGGAGACAAAGTAAGGGAACATTACGCAAAACTTACAGATGAAGAACAAAAAAACGTAGATAAGATTAATGAATTGAGTCAGGCATACAAGGACAGTAAAGATACTGTTGATAAGTCTGTATCAGATACATCCGCACAGTTTGCATATTATCAGAATCTTGTAGATGAATTGGACGGAATTGTAGATGCTAACGGACGTGTTAAAGAAGGATATGAAGAGAGAGCAAATTTTATATTAACAACGCTTAATAATGCTCTTGGTACAGAACTTTCAATGACAGGCAATATTATAGACAACTATGACAAGCAGAAACAGTCATTGCTTGATTTAATCAAAACTAAAAAAGCTCAAATTATATTACAAGCAAATGAACAGCTCTATACAGACGCTATTACAAAGCAGACAGAAGCTTTTAACGCATTATCAGCAGCGCAGACAGATCTTAAAAATGTCACAGATGAGGTTAAAACAGCGCAGGAAGAATATGATAACATCAAGAACATGTCTATAGACCAGTATGCAAAAGAGCATAGCTTGATTGGATTGACAGCGCATGAAATCAATGACTCTTATAACTCGGCACTTGAAAGAGCTCAATCTAAGTTAGAAGGGTTGACCGATAAACAGACAACACTCAATAGCAAAGTAGAAGAGGCAGAAGATGATTGGATAAAATATAATTCTACAATTAAAAATTACGAGGGGTTAAGTTCTGCAATTATATCCGGAGACGTGGATAAAATAAATGATTCACTCAACTTAATGGTTAATAACTTTATCACGGCAGAAGAAGGCAACAGAAGAACTCTTGAAAAACAGGTTGAAAACATGCGCACGAACTATGAGAATTTGAAAAAAGCAATAGAAGCAGGCGCACCTGGCGTTACACAAGAAATGGTAGATACAGCAAGTGACATGGTTAATGCTTCAATAACAGAACTTGGCAGATTTGAGGATAAGTCAAAAGAAAGCAGTTTAAAAGCAGTACAAGGCATAATAGATGTAATAAAGTCAAAGACAAGTGAAATCAGACAAGCAACAGAAAACAGCGGAGACAACTTTATACAGGGTTTTATCAACAAGTTAGGCGATAACAGCGTATTAAAAAAACTAGGAAATGCTGTTACAGGCGTTGGTAAAAGAATAATGGGGTGGTTTAATACAAGTCTTGGAGAACACTCGCCATCTAAATATACAGAGAAGAGTGCAGACTATTTCCTTCGTGGATTTGGAAATGGTGTAGATAAGAATATATCAGCACTTGGATATAAAGTTAAAGCCGTTGGCAGCAGCTTAGTAGATAACTTTAATACGGGTCTTGAAACACCTGATGATATCGGAATAATAAGAAGTGGTCTTATGAATGATTACAACACAGGTGGGACGGTTAGCAAGACAACACAGGTTACTAATAACTATAACTTTAGTCAGACAAATAACAGTCCTAAAGCATTGAGCCGTTTGGAAATCTACAGACAGACAAAAAATCAGTTTAATTATGCTGTTGGAGGTAGTGTATGAGCTATGAATTGATAATAGAAAATAAATACGGAAATCAGCTTAAGTTAACAGATAATCCTAATTACAACGTTATAGTTACCGGCTTAAGTCCGGTAACATCAAATATAATAACGACTTCTGTGGCTAATTATAGCGGAGAAAAATATATTACATCCCGGAAGCAGAAGCGTAACATAGTGCTCACTATATATGTTAATGAACCGGTTGAAGCTAATCGAATCAGCCTTTATAAGTATATAAAATCTGACGATTTTATCCGGATTTATTTTAAAAATAACAGTAGAGATGTGTATGCAGATGGATATGTTGAGTCTTTTGACCTGGACCATTTTAGCCAGAATCAGACAGCACAGGTAAGTATTATCTGTCCACAACCCAATTTTATATCAAAAAGTGAAAATAAAGTAAAAAATGCTGATGTTAAAGACGCATTTTATTTTCCATTTAACACAGAACTTAGTGCAGGTACAGCTAATGAAATGCTTGAAATTACTGGTCTTGAAAGAGCTGTTATAAATTTTAATTATTTTCTTGCTGAACCTGAGACAATATATGTTACGCCATCTCCGGATAATCCTGTTGAAATCTCCGGATTAGGGGAAATGAGTGGCAGTGGTTATTTTGCATTTTTAAATTTTGAAACAGCCGGGCGTATAACGAATATCAAAATCCCGTTGGATGGCAAAATGACTAATGCGAACTTAGTACATGGCGGAGCAGATCTGATAGATGAGAATAATTATATTGTAAATAAAATCTATACAGATACAGATAACACGCTATATATGGATAGTGATAATAACGTATTATATGAATAAGAGAGGTATTAAACATGGGATATAATTTTAAAAAGCTGACAGATGAAGAAATAGCACAAAGTGTTAAATCAGAGGATAAAATATTAATAAACATAGACGGAAAAATATGTCAGGCTACAGTAGAGCAGATAGTAAACGCAAGTAGCCTTAAAGATACTGTAATAGATATAAACAATAATTTAATAGGAGCAGGCACCCAATTTTACACTGACTACGTTAAAAAGACAAGCAGCCTTGCCAAAAGTACCAATACGGTCTTGGCTTCGTTTAAAATAGTAAAAAAAGGTGTGTATCTATTTCTACCACACTATAGATGTTCAATGTCAGTAGGAGAGCAGTTTTCGGTATGTGTTAGAGATACACAATCTTTGACTTATCCGGTTTATTCATATCAGGATAGTGTAACTTATTTGGGTAATTCTAAATCTCACTGTATGAATGGTATACTTATATGTAATTGGGAATCAGATACAACATATTACATCATAGGATATGCAACACAAGCGGTAGAAATAGATGCCGATTGGGTTGATTTTAGGTGCATTAAAGCCATATAAAAAGGAGTAACAATATGTCATATATGCAGAACAATAAACAAGTTAGTCCCCAAGGAGTTACTGAGGAATGTACAGAAGTATATATTGATGCACCGGCTACGTTAAGATTGTCTGACTGTATTAATTGTACAGGTAAATATACATTACAGTTTTACATAAAATCAAACATTCAAAACTATGTAGATTTAGAATCAGATGATTTTAAAGCAGTTGTTATGACCGGCACGGATTGGACTAAGTATATTTATACTTTTGAAGTATCAGAAGCAGTTGACGGTGCGATGCGCTTCTCTTTTCAGCCTGGTATATATCATTTGTATCATGTCAAATTAGAACAGGGTGATATAGCTACAGATTGGACACCTGCACCGGATAATGTAAGCATAGCATCTGATGATAGCATAAATGATACACGCCTTTTCAGATTAACGGATAAATATACAGATAAATTGAGCTGTAATAATAATACATGGTATATAGAACGTAATACACAACTGATAACGCTGACAGGAGAGGAAACATCATGGCAGCAGGACAGTGATAAATATATATATGTTGTTGAAATGAGAGAAAATGATTTGGAAATACTTCCGGCATTATGCTCGCATTTTACATACGCTAAGAATTATGAAAGCATGATTGAGAATCAATTTACTGTTATTAATAGCAACAAAGATACTTGTATCTGTTTTAAAACTGATAATTCTATAGCAAGTTTAAATGATTTCAAAACATGGTTAAAATCTCATAATGTGTCAATACTACTGCCTTCATGTCAAAATATTCTACAGCTTCCTAACTATTTACAGACAGTGCTTAACAATATTGTAACTGATAAGGAGTTGAAGATTTATTTTAATGAAAACGTACATAAAATAGCAGCCGCAATACTAATTAAACCGCTTGAATTCGGAACGGTTAATAGTGATATGTCGGTCCTTATCAACAATGAGTCGGATGATGAAATTGGTATTGTTTGTGAAATAACATGTAAAGGAGAAGTAGTTAATCCGGTACTATATCATCAGGAATCAAACAAACATATTAAAATCAAAGGTAATTTTAAGCTGAATGATGTGATAACAATAGATACAAGGCGTGGGCGTAAGACGGCGATTAAAACGTACAAAGGTGTTACATCAAATATTATTAATAGCATAGATAATTCATCAAAATGGATTCAGTTACAACCGGGAGCAAATCATATTATACAAGCAGCAGACGTAGGAGCTGACATAATGGAAACGATAATAACATACACAAGCGAATATGAAGGAGTTTGATATATATGGATATATATGTACTTAATAGTAGATATGAACGTATTAAAACAATAGATGAATATGAGAGCTGTATTTGGAATATTAAATATTTTGATATATCAGACTTTGAATTATATATATCAGCAAGTTGTGATAATTTAAAAATATTAAAGCGTGGCAACTACTTAGTCAGAGACAAAGATATTATAGGCGATTTCATGTACAATGTTATGATTATAGAAAAAGTTGAGACACAGACAGACGTTGAAAATGAAGATAAAATGCTGATAACAGGTAGAGATTTAAGAGCACTTACAAGCCTTAGGATAATCTGGAATCAAACTAATCTTAACGGAAAAGTAGAAACAGAGCTTAGACGATTGTTGATTGAAAATATTATAAACCCTGCAGACGAAACAAGAAAGATAGATAATGTTGGACTTGCGAAAACAAAAGGTTTTACAGAAACTATGGCACAGCAGGTCACAGGGGATAATCTAAGTGAGTATATAGTCAGTGTACTAACAGCTTATGGAATAGGCTGGAGAGCTTATGTTAATAACAATAGAAGCATTGAAATTGAGTTCTATAAAGGTGTTAATCGCTCGGTGGGTCAAACTGATAATGCACATGTAATATTTAGTCCAGACAACGAGAATATTTTAAACAGCACATATTCAGTAGATTACAGTAACTATAAGAATGTAGCTCTTGTGGCAGGAGAGGGCGAAGGTACAGCGAGAAAGCGTACAACAGTATATTCCAGCGAATATACGGGACTTAATAGATATGAGCTATATGTGGATGCACGTAATGTTTCTAGCAATAATGGCGATATTTCAGATAGTGAATATTTAGAGCTACTAAAACAAGATGCTATAGAAAAATTACAGGATAATAAACAGATAGAAATGTTTGAGGGTGAAATAGAGACAATGAACATGTATATTTACGGCAGAGACTTTGAGCTAGGAGACATAGTAACAGTAAGTAATATGTATGAGATAACGTCAAATACACGAATAATAGGCGTAATAGAAAGCAATAGTAACGAGGGAGAGTGCATAATCCCTACGTTTGGCTCATGGAATTAGAAAGAGAGGTACATATGGAAAAATATGGTTTTTTTGATGCAATCGTAAATAATGGAACGCCTGACAGGGTATATTGTTCCGACGATGTAAATAATATTTTCAATGGTATGTTGTCGGATGGTGTGTTCAGAATGTATGAAAATGCACTCAATGTAGCAGTTGCTGACGGCTTAAGTATTAATGTTGAAACAGGTAAGGCGTTGGTTAAAGGGCATTGGTACATTAATACAACTGTTTTAAATTTGCCTATAACTACAGCTCATGCAACACTTCCTCGAATATCGAGTATTGTGCTTAGATACAGCAGACTTGATAGAGTTGTAAAAATAGTTACTATTGACGGAATACCGTCAGCCGCTCCGCTTGCGCCTGATCTTACTAAAAACAATGATATATACGAACTTAGGCTATATGATGTGTATATAGAAGCAGGTGCAACGAGCTTAAGTGATACAAATATAACTGACAGCAGGACATATGCTAAAGGAATAGTAGATACTCCGACAATCAATTACAGACGATATGATACTGTGCAAACAGGATATGCAAGCGGACAAAGCTATTTTGAAATCCCGGCAAGCTATAATTTTACACCGGCTACTATTCTGCAGGTATACTCAAATGGTTTATTGTGCCAGCAAACAGATTACACAATACAGGTAAACGAAGTACAAGGCACTTATATAATTGTATTTAACGTAGCAAGAGAACTTAACACGCAGTTAAGTTTTATAATGATAAATTGATATGTAGCCTGTACAGGCTGTCTATAATTTCTCCTATTAAGAGAGTCCAAGTTTTAATGTAATCTTGGGCTCTTTTTGTACTTCAAAAAGTGAAAATAATATGCTATTATGAAAGCGGTAAGACGTAGTGAAAAACTACAAGAATTAAAGAATAACATACAAGTAACTAACAAAATAGGCTTTAACCTTGTATAAACAGTCAGTTGCCGTTTCTATCGAAGAAGCAGCACAGGCCGGTAAATTCTAATTTAAATTATAAGAAACACCTGTTTACAGGTTTTGTGGGTCTTACCATAATAAATAATTTTATTATGGTAAGACTTATTTTTTATGTCTTATCAATTTCTCAATAAGGGAATATTATAAATATATAGGTAAAAAGGGGATTATTATGAGCAGGGTTTTATTATCAGGTGATAATCAGATAACATGGTCTTTTGGTAAACATGGGGGCTGGTCAAAGGGTATAGATATTGTAAGATTTGAGAACAGATTGGAAAAAATAACGGTTCATACTGCCGGAAAAGTTATTAAGGTTGTTAATTACCTTGACGGAACCAACAAAATACTGGATAAGGAAGGAATGGGATACGGTAATTACGTTATGGTGCTTCACAAAGGCAATCTTGTCACATTGTACGGACATCTTGAACATGTCACAGTTAATGAGGGACAGGAAATAAATCAGGGAACTGTTATAGGATATATGGGCAACACAGGAATAAGTTACGGTGCACATCTTCATTTTGAGATAAGAAAATACAACAGGTCATTGGAAAATATAAATCTTCATAATAAAGACTATTTTGGATTCATTGCTCCTGAACCATACCTTAATACCGGTCTTCCTATAGGGGAGGAAAAGTATGAGAGGGTACAGATAGGTTCTTTTTTATCGGAGAATAATGCGAAACGTCTTGTGAAACATATGAGAAAATCAGGATATCAGGCAATAGTCAAAAAATATGGAATGCATTACAGAGTGCAGGTAGGCGCATACACCATCCATATTAATGCTGTCATAATGATGGAAAAGATGAAAGCACTTGGATATAAAGACGCATATATAACCACTTATTAAAAAAATGCTTGCATTATACGGTTTTAGGGATAAAATATAATTTAGAAAAAAGGAAATGGTGATAGTTATGTATGAAAATTTAAAGGACCTGGCAATTATACTTGCCGCAGCAGAGCTTTTTGGATTGGTAGCACGTAAACTTAAACTTCCCCAGGTTGTGGGACAGATACTTGCAGGATTGCTTGTAGGACCGATACTTGGATGGGCCAGCAATACATCATATATTCAGATATTTGCTGAAGTGGGAGTTGTACTTCTTATGTTCTCGGCAGGACTTGAGACTAATTTAAAGACACTTGTAAAAACAGGCCCTGTAGCTGTATTTATGGCATTTATGGGTGTACTTATGCCTCTGATTTTTGGTACAATTATAGGATATTTCTGGTATGGAGTTGAAGCAATCGGGACAGCCAAGTTTTTCCAGGCAGTATTTATCGGTGTAATAATGACGGCAACATCAGTAAGTATTACGGTGCAGACACTTAAGGAGCTGGGAAAAGTTGATACAGAGCTCGGAACTACAATTGTCAGTGCGGCAATTGTGGATGATGTAATCGGAATTATGGTGCTTTCAATAGTACTTGGAGCAGCGGGTGGTTCAGATGAACCAATAGGAATGGTTATTCTTAAAACAGTATTATTCTTTGTAGCATCAGGTTGCTTTGGCTTCCTTCTTTACAAACTGTTTTCATGGATTGATAAAAGATGGCCACATAGAAGAAGAATTGTCATTTTAAGTATTGTATTCTGTTTTGCACTTTCTTATGTTGCGGAAAAAGTATTTGGCGTTGCCGAAATCACAGGTGCTTTTATAGCAGGTGTTATCCTTTGTAATATTGAAGATTCTGAGTATGTTGACAGGCGTGTCAATATCGGTTCGTATATGTTTTTCGGTCCGTTGTTTTTTGCGAGCATAGGACTTAAGACAGATTTATCGAGTATGACTTTTGGTCTTCTTGCTTTCAGCGGCTTATTTATTGTAGCTGCAATCGCAGGTAAGATAGTGGGTTGCGGTTTTGCGGCAAAAGTTACAAAACACACATGGAAAGAGTCATTAATTGCAGGAGTCGGTATGATGACAAGAGGAGAAGTTGCACTTGTTGTCACACAGAAGGGACTTGATTCAGGACTTGTTAAACCGGAATATTTTGCACCTGTAATTTTACTTATTATAGTATCTTCGGTGATAACTCCGATTTTGTTGAAGCTGCTCTTTTCAGACAAAAAGCAAAAAGTAGAGGTGTCATAACAGGTGCTTAACAAGGAATTTGAAATAGCCGGTGATAAAGAACTTGCAGATACAAAAGAATGGTTTTTCAGGGAAAATGTACGGCTTGCAGAAGAAAAAGAACGTATATTTGAGGAAAGACGTAAACTTGAGCATGAATTCAGAATAAAACATGATACGTTGGATAAAAAAATATCCATTGCGAAATTGAAGATAGTGCAGCTTGATGAAGCTACTAAACTTGTTGAAAAGAAATTGGCGGCGCTTGAAGAAGAATATGTACATCTTGCCATTGAAAAAAATAAGCTGGCAGAAGAACGAAGTACTTTTGAAACAATCAGAAAAAACAAGAGAACTTCAACGGTCACATACAGCGGTATGGATATTCTTTTTAAAGGAGTGAGAAGCGAGACCGCATTAAAGAAGCGTTATAGGGAACTGATGAAAATATTTCATCCTGATAATCAGGACGGCGACGATTCAGTAATTCATGCAATTAATATAGAATATGACAGGCTGAAAAAAGTATATGGTTAATCTAAACTGATTGACAAGAATATTAATTGTGCTAAAATATAATGGATGGGCGGTTGCCTAATATTATGTATGAGGTAGAACAATAATGAGACAGATGGTTTTATCCTTATTAGTTAATAATGAAGCGGGTGTAACAAGCAGGATTTCAGGTTTGTTTACCAGAAGAGGATACAATATTGACAGCATTACAGCAGGTGTGACAGGCGATAAGAATATATCAAGAATCACAGTTGTTGTTGAAGGCGATGAGAATGTGCATGAGCAGGTTATCAAGCAGCTTTCAAAGCTTGAGGATGTTATTGACATCAAGGAACTTAAGCGTGAGGATTCGGTATGCAGGGAACTTATTCTTGTCAGAGTTGCCGTTAACGAGATTCAGCGTCCGGAAATTGTATCTGTTGCAGATATTTTCAGAGCTAAGGTAATTGATGTGTCTATGGATTCTATGGTGCTTGAACTGACAGGTGATAAGTCCAAGATAGATGCGTTCCTTGAACTTTTAGTAGGATATCAGATTCTTGAGATTGCAAGAACCGGTCTTACAGGCCTTAGAAGAGGCAATAAGAGAAATCAGTAATATGGTTTTAGCTGGGATACCCCAGATGAAATACTTAACTTAAGTTATAACAGGAGGAATTTTTTTAAATGTCAGAAGCAAAGATTTTTTATCAGGAAGACTGTAACTTATCAGCATTAGATGGTAAGACAATTGCAGTTATCGGCTATGGCAGCCAGGGACATGCTCACGCATTGAATGCGAAGGAATCAGGATGTAACGTTATTATCGGTCTTTACAAAGGCAGTAAATCATGGGCAAAGGCTGAGAAACAGGGCTTTGAAGTATATACAGCAGCAGAAGCTGCAAAGAGAGCAGACATCATCATGATTCTTATTAATGATGAATTACAGGCAGATATGTACAAGAAAGACATCGAGCCTAACCTTGAACCGGGCAATATGCTCATGTTCGCTCATGGTTTCAATATCCACTTTGGATGTATTAAGCCACCAGCAGACGTTGATGTTACTATGATAGCTCCTAAGGGACCTGGACATACAGTACGTTCAGAATACCTTGCAGGTAAGGGTGTTCCATGTTTAGTAGCTGTTGAACAGAACGCAACAGGTAAGGCACTTGATATTGCATTAGCTTACGCTTTAGCAATCGGCGGAGCAAGAGCAGGTGTTCTTGAGACAACATTCAGAACAGAAACAGAAACAGACCTTTTTGGTGAGCAGGCAGTTCTTTGCGGTGGTGTTTGTGCATTAATGCAGGCAGGTTTTGAAACACTTTGCGAAGCAGGATATGATCCAAGAAATGCTTACTTTGAATGTATCCATGAAATGAAGCTTATCGTTGACTTAATTTACCAGTCAGGTTTTGCAGGAATGAGATATTCAATTTCCAATACTGCTGAATACGGCGATTATGTAACAGGTCCTAAGATCGTTACAGAAGATACTAAGAAGGCTATGAAGAAGATTCTTTCAGATATCCAGGACGGAACATTTGCTAAGGAATTCTTATTAGATATGTCTCCAGCAGGACGTCAGGTTCACTTCAAGGCTATGAGAAAGCTTGCTGCTGAACATCCATCAGAGAAGGTTGGCGAAGAAGTTCGTAAACTTTACAGCTGGAATAACGAAGAAGATAAGTTAGTTAATAACTAATTCTTGGAAATATAATAAAAGACTGACACAGGCAGTTCTCTGATTAGGGAACTGCCTGTTTTTGTAATTTTTGAAAAAATATTCGTGTTATATAATGTAAAAAAACAATAAAAACACATTGATTTTTACATGAATATCTGCCATACTATACTTAGTACCTTTAAGGAGTGTGGATTATGTATAGGAAAATTATGGGATTTTTGAAAGAATGGAAAGAAAGCGAACATCGTAAGCCTCTTATTTTACAGGGAGCAAGACAGGTAGGAAAGACATATTCCATTCTGGAGTTCGGACGTACTGATTATGAAAATGTGGCATATTTCAATTTTGAAACCAATCCGAAGCTTAGTGATACCTTTGAGGAAAATATCAGCCCTGATTATCTGATACCAATTTTGTCACATATTGCAGGGCAGACTATTGTAAAAGAAAAGACACTGATAGTATTTGACGAAGTGCAGCTTTGCGAAAGAGCATTGACTTCACTCAAATATTTTTGCGAAGATGCTCCTGATTATCATATAATTGTTGCGGGAAGTCTGTTGGGAGTTGCTGTTAATAGGACTAAATTCTCTTTCCCTGTAGGAAAGGTTGATATGAAAACACTTTATCCTATGGATATGGAAGAATTTATGCTGGCACTCGGTGAAAAAGATTTAACAGAACAGATAAAAAAGTGTTTCAACACAGATACACCATTGCCGTCAGCTTTGCATGATGCCGCAATGCAGCTCTACCGCCAGTATCTCGTAGTAGGTGGTATGCCGGAGTGTGTGATGCAATTTGCCGAAACAAAAGATTATATCCTTGTACGTCATACCCAGGATACGATACTTGCAAGTTACCTTAATGATATGAGTAAGTACAACAAACTTAATGAAATTAAAAAAACCAGACTTGCCTATGATAACATTACTGTCCAGCTATCAAAAAAGAATACCCGTTTCCAATATAAACTGATTAAAAAAGGCGGAAGGGCTTCTGAATTTGAAAATGCCATTGAATGGCTTTGCTTGTCAGGAATTGTATCGCAGGTTTACAAGGTTGAGCAGGTTAAAAAACCTTTGGAAAATTACCGCAATATTGATGCGTTTAAGATTTATGTATCGGATTTAGGTTTGCTTTGTGCAAAAAAAGATTTAGCAGCGAATGATATTCTTTATATGGTTGATGAAATCAATGATTTTAAGGGCGGTATGGCTGAAAACTATGTTAATGTGCAGCTTACAATTAATGGCTACAATACTTACTATTGGGAGTCGGAGCGTGGGGCTGAAATTGATTTTATTATTCAGCGGGATGGCAGACTTATACCTATTGAAGTAAAATCTGCTGACAATACCAGAGCTAAGAGCTTAAAAGTATATATGGACACTTACAAACCTGATTATGCCATTAAACTGTCTTCCAAAAACTTTGGATTTGAGGATAATAAGAAAATCGTTCCTCTATATGCCGCATTTTGTATTTGAAACTAATCTACACCAATACGTTAAATTTCTTATCGGATTTTTTCTCATTCACATAATCGAGAAAATCCATAACGTGAGGATTGGGCATGCGCCTATAGGAATAGGCAAAGCACACCTCACGTTTTTCTATTTCGGGGAGACCTGTATTGTATTCCACTAACAGTCCGTTACCAAGTTCTTTTTTAACAAATTCCTTGATGACACAGCCGATACCGATGCCTGTTTTGGCAAATTCTATAAGAAGTTCCATATTGTCGGTTTCCATAAGATTGAATTTTTCATAAAATCTGGCAGGAATATACCTGTCCACATATTGTCTGGTAAGATTTTCCTTATTAAGCATCATAAGGTTGGCGTCATTTCTTTTTGCCATATTGGAGAGATATTCCCTGGTGGCAACAAAGGTATCGTGCATATATCCAAGACTTAAGCAGGAAAGGGCTGAATTATCAGGCTTGGCAATCAGACCGAGGTCAACGTGGTTCTGTTGGAGAATATCTGCGGTTTCCCTTGAAGAATGACATTCAATCGAAATACGTATGTGAGGATGGTCCTTGGTGTATAGGGAAAGATAGGGCAGAAGTATATATTTGCATAAGGTACTGCTGACACCGATTTTAATATGTCCCGTGCCAAGGCTGTTACGCTCTCTGATAACCGACTCGCCCTCATCGATATATTCAAAAGCATTTTTTATACGGTCATAAAGAATAAGTCCGTCATCTGTAAGGCGGACACCTTTTTTGCTTCTTACAAAAAGACTGACTTCAAGGGACGCCTCCAATTTGGAAATTGCTTTACTTACGGCAGGCTGGCTTATAAAGAGAGTCTTAGCTGCGCCAAGGGTGCTTCCGGCTTCGGCAACGGCAAGAAATATATTGTATAAAGATAAATTATTGTTCATTATATAACCTCACGTTATAATAAATATATAT
>ERZ1504698.154-NODE-154-length-25354-cov-5.507807_pt1 | contig 25354 bp, 19 predicted proteins | sample MGYA00575737_ERZ1504698 | MGnify/ENA primary metagenome ERZ1504698 (study PRJEB39906, sample SAMEA3182068) | gut metagenome | biome: human; feature: gut; material: Stool; isolation source: human stools | place: Canada | collected 2013-11-18 ...
GCCGACGATAACCGTCACCGTATGGCCGACGGAAAGGTCTCCGATCGGCGTCACGATACCGACGAACACCGAGATGATTCCGCCGATGAGCGGTCCGGCATAGGGTACGACATTCATCACACCCATCACCAGCCCGATGAATGCAGCATCGGCCGCCTTCATCCCGAAGGCCATCATCGTGAGCGAGATGATGACCATCAGCAGCAGGCTCTCCGAGAGGATGCCCGTAAAATAGCGGGCAAGCAGTACCGTCACGGAGTCGAGCGCCCGGGTAATGTTGTCGTGGTAACGTTCCGGGAAAACCGACGTGACCATCGTGTAGAAGAGCCCGTCGTCCTTGAGGAAGAAGAAGGTGATGAACGAGATCGAAAAGATCGCGATGACCGACGAAAGCACCACGCCGACAATCGACGAGAAGAGCGCATTGAGCGAATCGAGGTCAATCACCTGCCGCAGTGTCTGCGTCAGGGCCTCGGAGAGCGAGAAGGTGCTCGACGGCTGGGCGAAAAGCGACTGCAGGTAGTCTTGGGCCCGCGACAGGGGCTCTTCGATCGACGCCACGACCGTGGCGAAATCGACATGCGCGAACTGGTTCAGTTTGTTGAAGACCAGCGGCACGAAGAGCGAGCAGAGCGTGGCGAAGACGATCCAGATGACCACAAGCGTACAGAGCGCCGCCAGCCAGCGGGGAATGCGCCAGCCGCGAATCTCCACCCCGGTAAGACGGCTGACCAGCGGCCGTCCCATGACGGCCAGCACGGCCGAGACGAGGATGTAGACGACGATCGACGAAAAGTACCAGATCAGGTACAGCGCCACGGCCGCGACGGCCGCACCGGCGAGGAATCGAAAAAAGGTCTGGGGTGTCGTCGTCATATCCGGTCAGATATCAGGCTTCGGTATGCTCCTTGCGCAGTCGCGCAATCGGCGTCAGCGATCCTACAACGGGATCGCCGATCTCGACGAGCAGCTCGCTGTCCTTCGGAACCAGCACATCGACGCGCGAGCCGAACTTGATGAAACCGCAGACGCTGTTCTGCTCAACAGCATGTCCCACCTTCATGTAGGAGATGATGCGCCGCGCGATCAGTCCGGCAATCTGGCGGAAGAGGATCTGCTGTCCCGAAGGCATCCGCACGACGGTTGTCGTACGCTCGTTCTCGGTCGATGACTTCGGGTGCCAGGCCACCAGGAAACGGCCCGGATGGTACTTGAAATACTCCACCACGCCGCCCACGGGCACCCAGTTCATGTGGATGTTCGTGATCGACATGAAGATCGAAATCTGCAGCATCTCGCGACCGAGGTACTCGGTCTCCTGCACGTTCTCCGTCACGACGACACGCCCGTCGCACGGGGCAAAGACCAGATCGGCATCGTGAATGCGCACCCGGCGGGGTTCGCGGAAAAACGCCACGATGAAAAACCAGAAGAGCAGCAGGAACACCGTTCCGCTCCACAACAGCACCACACTCGCATCGCTCTCGAGCAGCCGGTAAAACACCCACCAGATAAGCAGGCAGACGACGCCCGAGACGCCGATGATCTTGTAGCCTTCCTTGTTTATTCTCATAACTCCGTCAGTTTGCGGTTACATAACAAATAACATATAGACCAGCACAAAAGGTGCGGCGACGAGCATGGCGTCGAACCGGTCGAGCACACCCCCGTGCCCGGGGATCAGACGGCCCGAATCCTTGACACCGGCAGTCCGTTTGAACATCGACTCCACAAGGTCGCCCAGCACACCCGTCACGGCGGCGACAAGTGCCAGCCCGACCCAGGCCGCATAGCTTCCGTCGAGCACCCGGGCGCCGACAAGCCCCATGACCACGGCACCGGCCAGGCCGCCGAAAAATCCCTCCCACGACTTCTTGGGCGAAAGCCGCTCGCAGAGGCGGTGCCGCCCGAAGGCCATGCCCACCAGATAGGCGAAGACGTCGTTGGCCCAGATGATGAAGATGAACAGAAGCATGATCGCCGGCGACCACGACTCCTCCCCCTGCATCGGAATATAACACATCAGCGAGACGGGCAGCGCCACATAGGCCACACCCGTCAGCGTCGCACCGATGTTCGCCATAGGATCGGATCCTTCGCGGAAGAGCTCCCGGATGAAGACCAGGAACAACAGCAGCAATCCGAATCCAAGCATCGGGATCAGGTTGGCGGAGAAGAGGTCGAAAACGGTCTCGGAGACCACGGCGAAATTCGCAGCGAAGAGGATGACACCGGTCAGCATGCCGATCAGCCGTTGCGGCTGCGCGCCCCGAGCGGCGGCCAGGGTGTAGAATTCGTGCATTCCGCAGAGCAGGATTACCAGCAGCAGGGCTCCGAAGCTCCACTGCGACCAGCAGACGGCACCCAGCATGATCGCCGCGAGGACAATCCCGCTCAAGGTCCGTACCGCAAGGTTCTTCATCTTTTCACTCATTCGGTTTCAGGTATGTTTTTTCGTTCGGTTGGTCACTTCTTCGCATCGGAAGCCGCCTTGTCGGCCGGATCCTCCGGAGCACCCTCTTTCGCGGCTCCGCTCTCCGAAACGGCAACGGTTTCAGCTGTCTCGGTTGCAGGCTCACCTCCCTCGGCAGCCTTCTTCCCGGCCTCGCGGCGCTCGCGCTCGATATCCTTCTTGCGCTTGCCGAAGATGCGTTCCACGTCCTCGGTGAAGACCACTTCGCGATCAAGAAGCAGCTCGGCCAACTGTTTCAGGCCGTCGGCATGCTCCGTCAGAACCCGCTCGGCCATGGCGTATGCCTCACCGATGACCCGCTTGGTTTCGGCATCGATCTGCTGGGCCGTCAGTTCGGAGTAGGGTTTGGTGAAGGACATGTCGCTCTGGCCCGTCGAATCGTAATAGGAGAGTGTACCGACATTGTCGCTCATACCGTAGTAGGCCACCATGGCATAGGCCTGCTTGGTGACCCGTTCCAGATCGTTCAGCGCTCCGGTCGAAACCTCGCCGAAGGTCAGCCGCTCGGAAACCCGTCCGCCGAGCGTGGCGGCCAGTTCGTCCATCATCTGCTCGCGCGTGGTGATCTGCCGCTCCTCGGGCAAGTACCAGGCGGCACCGAGCGCCTTGCCGCGCGGGATGATCGTCACCTTGATCAGCGGGCTGGCATTCTCGAGGATCCAGCTTACGGTGGCGTGTCCGGCCTCGTGGTAGGCTATTACGCGCTTCTCCTCGTCGGTGATGATCTTGTTCTTGCGCTCCAGACCGCCTACAATGCGATCGATGGCGGCCAGGAAGTCCTCCTTCGAGATGAATTTCTTGTTGTGCCGGGCGGCGATCAGGGCCGCCTCGTTGCAGACATTGGCAATGTCGGCACCCGAGAAACCGGGAGTCTGACGTGCCAGGAACGAACGGTCGAGCGCCGGATCGAGTTTCAACGGACGCAGATGGACGTTGAAGATCTCCTCGCGCTCCTTCACGTCGGGAAGGCCCACCTCGATCTGACGGTCGAAACGTCCGGCGCGCATGAGCGCCTTGTCCAGAATGTCGGCACGGTTGGTCGCCGCAAGAACGATGACACCCGTATTGGTCTGGAAACCGTCCATCTCCGTGAGGAGCTGGTTCAGCGTATTTTCGCGCTCGTCGTTACCCGAAAAGCCGGCATTCTTGCCGCGGGCCCGGCCGATGGCGTCGATCTCGTCGATGAAGACGATGCAGGGGGCCTTCTGCTTGGCCTGTTCGAAGAGGTCGCGCACGCGCGATGCACCCACGCCGACGAACATCTCGACAAAGTCGGAACCCGAGATCGAGAGGAACGGCACGTTCGCCTCACCGGCCACGGCCTTGGCCAACAACGTCTTGCCCGTTCCCGGAGGGCCCACGAGCAGTGCTCCCTTCGGAATCTTGGCGCCAAGTTCTTTGTATTTGTCCGCTTTCTTGAGAAAATCGACGATCTCCATGATCTCGACCTTGGCCTCCTCGAGTCCGGCTACATCCTTGAACGTCACGCGCTTCGAGTTGTCCTTGTCGAAAACCTGCGCCTTGGCCTTACCCACATTCATGATGCCGCCGCCGCCGGCCCCGCCTCCACGGGCCATCGAGCGCATGATAAAGAACCACGCTCCGATAATGATCACCCACGGCAGCAGGTTGATCAGCACCGAGGTCCAGTCGTTCTTCTCGTTCTTATAGATCACCGGAACGCTTCGGCCCGAAGCCGTCTCGGCAGCCTGCAGGTCCTCGCGGAAGGAGTCCACCGAACCGATCGTGAAGACAAACTGCACGCCCGACTCGGGCAGGCGCGCAAACTGCTTGTTCTGCGCATCGTTGCGGTAACGTTCAATCGCCTCTTTCGTCAGGTAGACCTGGGCCTGGTCACGGTTCACGACCTGGATGCGCTCCACATCGCCCTGCTCGACCATCCGCTCGACCGACGACCAATCGCTCGGAAGCGGCGTATCGCTGCCGTTGCCGAGGATCGCCCAGCCAATGATGAATACCGCAGCCAAACCGTAGAGCCAGAAAAACGAGGGCCGTGGCATATTCATGTTCATCCGGGGATTGTTCCGGTTGTTATTTTTATTCTTATCCTGTTGTGCCATAAATAGTTACTCTTCGTATTCGTACTTCACCATCGGGGCATCAGCCCACAACTCCTCGAGTTTGTAGAAACTCCGCAGGTCGGTCTGGAAGATGTGCACCACGACATCCACGTAGTCCATGGCGATCCACACGGCGTTCTGTTGCCCTTCGATGCGCCAGACCTTCTCTCCCAGCGTCTCGAGCACCTTCTCCTCGATGCCGTCGGCAATGGCCGCCACCTGCGTCGTGGAATCGGCGTTGCAGACTACAAAGTGCGAACAGATCGCTCCGTCGAATCCCGAGAGGTCCAACGATACAATATTCTTACCTTTTTTATCTTCAATCGCGCTGACGATCGTTTCGATCAGTTTGTCCATATCAAATTCGTTGCGTGTATATAACCTTGCAAAGGTAGGAAAGTTTCTCCTAATATGAAAATTCCGACGCACAAATCGGGACTCTCGGCACAAAATAGCGGACCCACGACGGAGTCCGCTGATACATCTGAAGGCCGACCGGAATCACGATTCCGCCTTGGCAGCCGCCCCGACATTGGCCAGAATCGTCTCGGTGAGCGCCCGGATAATCGAATTCTTGACATAGGTCCGGCGCACGGCCACGGCGATCTTGCGCGACGTGGCCCCCTTGGCCAGCGTCTTCAGCCGGTCGAGGTGGTCGGCAGGGATGTATTCGATGGCCATTTCGGGGATAACCGTCAGACACGGCGTACAATCGACGATGCGCATCAACGTGTCGAGCGACCCAGACTCGAAGGTATAGTGCGCCGGCATCGACCGTCGGGCCTGACACAGTTCGATAATCTGGTCGCGCATGCAGTTGCCGGGGCTGAGGATTACCAGATCCTTCAGGTCAATATCCTCGATGCGAATGTTCTGCCGTTCGTAGAGCGGATTTTCGGGTGAAACGTAGGCATAGAACCGGTCGCTGAAGAGTTCCTGCTCGATGATTCCCTCGCCGCACGTGCCGCTGGCGACCAGCGCCGCGTCGATACGGTCGCGTTTGAGCGCCTCGACGATCTCCGAGGTGATCATCTCCGAGATCTCCAGTTCAACCTTCGGATAGTCGCGCACGAAGGCAGGAATAACTTGTGCAGCAGATAGGGAGCGATGGTCGGGATGACCCCCAGGCGCAGTTTTCCGGCCGTCTCGCCTTTCAACTCGGCGACGGCCTCGCGAATACCGTTGTAGGCCCGCAGTGTCTCGCGCGCCTGCTCCATGACCACCTCGCCCGCCTCGGTGGGGATCACCGGCTTCTTCGAACGGTCGAGCAGTACTACGCCCAGTTCCTCCTCGAGCGCCTTGACCTGCATGCTCAACGAAGGCTGTGTCACGAAACAATGCTCGGCGGCAAGCGAGAAACTGCCGCAGTTGGCCACGGCCAGGAGGTATTCAAGTTGAATGATTGTCATAAGCGATCTTCTATTTGCCAAGGCGAATATATCAAAAAAAACTATATCCGACAACTTTTTTAGGTCGCGCACGCGGTTTTTCGTAAGTTTGCGTCCAATGAATCCGTCCTGAGGCGGAATGCACGCACAAAACGGATAGGCTGTGAGACGGTCCCGACCGTTGTGTGACGTGCCACGAAACAAACACCGAAACCGAAACAATGGGAAAAATTATCCTCACGGGCGACCGTCCTACGGGCCGCCTCCACCTGGGGCACTATGTGGGTTCGCTCCGCCGCCGTGTCGAATTGCAGAACTCCGGGCAGTTCGAGAAGATATTCATCATGATCGCCGACGCACAGGCGCTCACCGACAACGCCGACAACCCCGAGAAGGTGCGGCAAAACATCATCGAGGTGGCACTCGACTACCTCTCGGCAGGTCTCGACCCCCGGAAATCGACGCTCTTCATCCAGTCGCAGGTCCCCGAACTGTGCGAGCTGGCTTTCTACTACATGAATCTCGTGACGGTGCAGCGCCTCCAGCGCAACCCGACCGTCAAGGCCGAGATCACGCTCCGCGGATTTGCCGAGGGGGTCGTCGAGGGCGACACCGCACAGCGGCCCGGCATCCCCGTCGGCTTCTTCACCTACCCCATCAGCCAGGCCTCGGACATCACGGCCTTCAAGGCCACGACGGTCCCGGCGGGTGAGGACCAGGAGCCGATGATCGAGCAGACGCGCGAGATCGTGCACAAGTTCAATTCGGTCTACGGACCGACCCTCGTCGAGCCTGAGATTCTGCTGCCCGACAACGCCGCCTGCATGCGCCTGCCGGGAACCGACGGCAAGGCCAAGATGTCCAAGTCGCTGGGCAACTGCATCTACCTGTCTGATACAGCCGAAGAGGTCAAGAAGAAGGTCATGGGCATGTACACCGACCCGGACCACCTGCGGGTGGAGGACCCGGGCAAGATCGAGGGCAACACGGTCTTCACCTACCTCGACGCCTTCTGCCGCGAGGAGCACTTCGCCAAGTACCTGCCCGACTACGCCTCGCTCGACGAGTTGAAAGCCCACTACCGCCGCGGCGGCCTGGGCGACGTGAAGGTCAAGCGGCTGCTCATCGCCGTGCTCAACGAGACGCTCGACCCGATCCGGGCCCGCCGCAAGGAGTTCGAGGGACGCATCGGTGAGGTCTACGACATCCTCCGCACCGGATCGGAGAGGGCCCGTGCCGCAGCGGCCGAAACCCTCGCCGAGGTGCGCCGCGCCATGCGCATCGACTATTTCGAGGACAAGGAACTCATCGAGGAGCAGGCCCGCCACTACGCCCGGCAGGCGGAATAGAACCGTCGGGGCCAGGTCCTCTTCCGAATCCGGATGAAGCCCCGGTCCGCTGCCGCAACGATGGGGCCGTTCCCCGTATGGTAACGGCCGGATTCCGTGAACTACAAATCATTGACCGACATGCGTTTCCGCCCCGATCGGATATATCCGCTCTTTCTCCGCCTGACGCGAAGGCTCTCCAACCGCCAGATGATGATGCTTCTGGCGGTGGTCGTCGGCATGCTTGCCGGAATCGGAACCTACCTGTTCGAGATCCTGCTCTACGCCATCAAGAACGGACTCACAAACTGGTTCCCGGTAGACAGTGCCCATTTCCTTTTCCTGATCTATCCGGCCGTAGGCATCATTCTGGCTACGCTGTTCGTCAAGTACATCGTCCGCGACAACATCTCGGAGGGGGTGACGCGCGTGCTCTACGCCATGTCGAGCCGCAACTCACGCATCGCCGCACACAACTGCTGGACCTCGGTGGTCGGCGGCGCCACGACCATCGGATTCGGCGGATCGGTCGGTCCCGAGGCCCCGATCGTGCTGACTGGAGCGGCCATCGGCTCGAACATCGGCCGCCTGGCCCGCCTCAACTACAAGAACTCCACGCTGCTGCTCTGCTGCGGCGCCGGTGCCGCATTGGCCGCCATCTTCAAGGCCCCGATCACGGGCGTGGTCTTCGTGCTGGAGATCCTGATGCTCGACATCACCGCAGGATCGGTTATCCCGCTGCTCATCGCCTCGGTCACGGCTACAACCATGGCCTTCATGCTCCGCGGCTTCGACCCCATCCTGGCCGTCACGCTCGCCCCGCAGGACGCCTTCGAACTGTGGCAGATCCCGTTGTTCATCCTGCTCGGCATGCTCTGCGGGCTGATGGCCTGGTATTTCACCTCGATGAACTCGCGCGTGGGAAACTTCTTCAAGGGGATCGATCGACAATGGAAAAAGTGGCTCTGGGGCGGCGTCATCCTCGGCGTGCTGATCTTCATCTTCCCGCCCCTCTACGGCGAGGGATACGAGGGATTCACCGCCCTGATGCACGGAAAAACCGAGACGCTGTTCGACAACTCATTCTTCTACCGGTTCCGTGATATCGACTGGGTGGTCATCCTCTTCATCATCGCCACGATGTTCTTCAAGGTCATCGCCATGGCCTCGACCAACGCCGCGGGAGGCGTGGGCGGAACATTCGCCCCGTCGCTGTTCGTCGGCGCCTTCACCGGCGCGACCCTCGCGCTGGTATGCAACATGCTCTTCCACTGGGAGGTGTCGGTCGTCTCGTTTACGCTGGTGGGCATGGCCGGCGTGATGGCCGGCGTGATGAACGCCCCCCTGACATCGATCTTCCTCATCGCCGAGCTATCGAACGGCTACGGGCTCTTCATCCCGCTGATGATCACCGCCTGCATCTCATTTGCCCTCAACTACTGGCTCGATCCCGACTCGATTTACACCAAACAGCTCCGGCAGAAAGGCGAACTGCTCACACACGACAAGGACCAGTCGGTATTCGTCTTCCTGAAGCTCGACGAGCTGATGGAGACCGACTTCCTGCGCATCAAGGAGAACATCACGCTCGGCGACATCGTCCACATCATCTCGACGGCGCGCCGCAACATCTTCCCCGTGATCGACAACTTCGGACGGCTGCTGGGCGTCGTGCAGCTCGACGACCTGCGCGAGGACATGTTCAAGCCCGAAAAGTACGGCCGGCCGATCTCGGACTACATGATCCAGCCGCCCGACAAGATCCTCGAACACGAGTCGATCATGAGCGTCATGGAGAAGTTCGAGGACAAACACACGTGGATGCTGCCCGTCGTGGACAAGAAGAACCGCTATCTGGGCTTCATCTCCAAGTCGCGCATCCTGAACGCCTACCGCGAACAACTCGTAAAAATCCAGCAATAACATGGAAACCGGAACCTGTCCGTGGGCCGACGAACTCGACTGTGCCGTCACGGTGTGCGACACGCAAGGGGTAGTCGTCTACCAGAACGCACGCTCGCGTGCGGTGAACGGCGACGTGCGGGGCCGCTCGATGCTCCCCTGCCACAGCGAACGCTCGCGCGCGATCATCGCACGGCTGCTCGAAACCGGAGGAAAGAATGTCTACACGATCGAGAAGCGGGGTGTCCGCAAGCTGATCTACCAGACCGTCTGGCGCGACGAATCGGGTGCGGTCCGCGGTCTGGTGGAGTTCTCGATGGAGATTCCCGAGACCATGCCCCACTACATCCGAAACTGAAAAACGGCAGAACAGATGCTACATTTCGACTGCGACTACATGGAAGGGGCGCATCCCGAAGTGATGCGCCGCCTCGCCGAGACCAATCTCGAGCAGAGTGCGGGGTACGGTTGCGACCCCCATACGGAACACGCCCGGGAACTCATCCGCCAGGCCTGCGGGGTTCCGCAGGCCGAGGTGCACTTCCTGGTCGGCGGCACCCAGACCAACGCCACGGTCATCGACGGATTGCTGCGGCGTCACGAAGGGGTGCTGGCGGCCGATTCGGGGCACATCAACGTCCACGAGGCCGGGGCGATCGAAGCCTCGGGGCACAAGGTCCTCGTGTTGCCCGGCGACGAGGGCAAGGTGCGGGCCCGCGACGTCGAACACTACATCGACTCCTTCTACCGCGACGAAACCTGGCCCCACATGGTGGCCCCGGGAATGCTATACATATCGCATCCCACGGAGTTCGGCACGCTGTACAGCCTCGAGGAGCTGGAGGCGCTCCACCGTGTCTGCCGGAGTCGATCCATCGCCCTCTACCTCGACGGCGCACGGCTCGGATACGGGCTGGCCGCCGACGGCAATACGGTCACGCTCCGCGACATCGCCCGCCTGTGCGACGTCTTCTACATCGGAGGCACGAAGGTCGGCACGCTCTTCGGCGAGGCGGTGGTCATCACCCGTCCGGAACTCATGCCGCACTTCTTCACCCTCGTCAAGCAGCACGGAGCCCTGCTGGCCAAGGGACGGCTGCTGGGCGTTCAGTTCGAAACCCTCTTTACGGACAACCTCTACCTGCGGATCGCGCGCCAGGCCATCACGACGGCCCGGAAACTGAAAGAGGCGTTCCGGGCCAGGGGCTACCGCCTCTGGATCGATTCGCCGACCAACCAGCAGTTCTTTGTACTTCCGAACCAAGAAATCGAGCGGCTGAGCCAATATGCATCCTTCGAGGTGTGGGGGCCGCGCGGCGAGGAGGAGTCCATCGTGCGCTTCGTCACCAGCTGGGCCACCGACGAACGGCAGATCGACGAACTGATCGCCCGGCTCTGAAGATTCCCGTGCGTCAGCACGAGCAACCAAACGCCCCGGCTCCCCATACGGCATTCCGGCAGCGGACAAGTTCCGCCGCCGGAATCTGTTTTATGGCACAGACCGCATTTTTTTGTCGCGTATATTTGTTATTTTGTAAAGTTTATTTTACATTTGCAGCAGCAGGCGGGAGAAGTGCGCACCTCCGGCGGTCTGCCACAACGACAAAAAACAACGACCATGAACAGAATCATCCTGCTGCCCTACCCGTTCAAGCGAATCGGATGGGCCCTCTTCATTCCGACCGCCCTCTTCGGCATTTTGATGGCCATCGACGGATTCAACGGATTCCCCTCTTTCCTGCTGCCCGGCGATGCGGGGTCGAGTTCGACGCTGGATGCCGTCAGCAACAACATCGTGCTGATCGGCGTGCTCGCCGGCTCGCTGCTCATAACCTGCTCGCGCGAGCGGATCGAGGACGAACTCATCGGCCGCATCCGCCTCAACGCCCTGCTTGTGGCCCTCTACATCAACATCCTCTGGGCGGTCATCGCGTCCCTGGCGCTCTACAACCTCGACTATCTCTACGTGATGGTCATCAACCTGGTGAGTCTGCCGATTCTTTTTCTCATCATCGAACGGGTGCTGCTGTGGCGCCTGAGAAAGGAGGCTTCGCATGAAGAATAGGATCCGGGTCGAACGCGCCGAGGTGCGCATGACCCAGCAGCAGCTGGCCGATGCCGTGGGCGTAAGCCGCCAGACGATCAACGCCATCGAGGCAGGGAAGTTCATCCCCTCGACGGTGCTGGCGCTGAAGATCGCCCGCCGGTTCGGCAAACCTGTCGAGGAGATCTTCCAGCTCGAGGAGGGGGAGTGACCGCGTCCCCGACAAACGAAAGAGGAGGCCTCAGGCAGTTGCCTGAGGCCTCCTCTTTCGATCCGTCCCGACCGGTCGCAGGGAATCGCCCTTGCGGACGGAACGGCAGGAGATGCCCGCAACGGGGTGTCAGAGCTTGATGTCGTAGATCTGGATCACGCCGATGAGCTTGCCCGCCGCATCGGTCACCAACAGCGAAGTCACCTTGTTGCGGGTCATGAGCCGCTCGGCCTCGATGAGTTTCTCGTCGGCCCCGATGGTCTTGGGATGGGGCGTCGCGATGTCGATGGCCCGGATGTTGAAGAAGTCGGCCTTGAGGCGCTCCATCGCCCGGCGCACGTCGCCGTCTGTGACGATGCCCTCGATGCGGTCGCCGTCACAGATCACAATCAGCCCCAGCCCGCCCTTCGAGATCGTATGGATCATCTCGACGGCCGAGCAGTCGGGGGCCACCACCGGAAGGTCGTGGTCGCGCATGACGTTGCCCACGGTCATCAGCAGGCGCCGTCCGAGGCTGCCGCCCGGGTGCAGGCGGGCGAAATCGACGCTCGTGAAGCCGCGCTGCTGCATGAGCGACACGGCCAGCGCATCGCCCATGGCGATCTGTGCCGTCGTCGAGGAGGTCGGTGCCAGATGCAGGATGCAGGCCTCCTCGCGCACGCCCACGTCGAGGTGGACATCGGAGTTCTTGGCCAGGGCCGAATCGGGATGGCCCGTCATCGAGATCAGGCGGTTGCCATTCGAATGGATGAAGGGGACGATCTTCAGGATCTCGTCCGTCTCTCCCGAATAGGAGAGTGCCAGCACGATGTCCTCCTTCGAGATCATGCCCAGGTCGCCGTGGAAGGCCTCGCCGGGATGCAGGAAGAAACTCGGCGTACCAGTCGATGCGAGCGTGGCGGCGATCTTGCGGCCCACGAGGCCCGATTTGCCCATGCCCGTCACGATACACTTGCCGCGGCTTGCAAGAATCAGTTCCACGGCCGCAGCGAAGGAGTCGCCGAGGGTCTCCTCCATGTGTTTGAGCGCCAGCATCTCGGTATGGACGGCCCGGCGGGCCACCTCGAGAATCTGCGCCTTGGTACTGTCTGTCATTGTATGAGGGTTTTGATGAGGTTCTCCAGATCGTCCAGCCGCAGCATGTTCGGACCGTCGCTCAGCGCCCGATCGGGATCGGGGTGCACTTCGAAGAAGAAGCCGTTGGCACCGAAAGCCTTGGCGGCCAGAGCCATGGCAGGGACGAATTCGCGGTTTCCGCCCGTCTTGCCGCCGGCCGCACCGGGGCGCTGCACCGAGTGCGTGCAGTCCATGACCACAGTGGGTGCGATGCGCAGCATGTCGGGAATGTTGCGGAAATCGACCACGAGGTTGTTGTATCCGAACGAGTTGCCGCGCTCGGTGAGCCAGATCTCCGAGGCTCCGGCCTCACGGGCCTTCTCGTAGGGATACTGCATGTCGGCACCCGAGAGGAACTGCGCCTTCTTGATGTTCACCGTGCGTCCGGTCTTCGCCGCGGCGACCACCAGGTCGGTCTGACGGCAGAGGAAGGCCGGAATCTGAATCACATCGACGACCTGACCGACGGGTTCGGCCTGCCACGCCTCGTGGATGTCCGTAAGGAGTCGGAGCCCCCACTTCGACCGCACGTCGGAGAGCATCTGCAGCCCCTTCTCCAGTCCGGGACCGCGGAACGAAGAGATCGAGGTGCGGTTGGCCTTGTCGAACGAGGCCTTGAAAATGATCTCCGTGCCCAGGCGGCGGTTGATGGCCGCAAGGCGTTCGGCCACCACGTCGAGCAGCTCGGCCGATTCGATGACACAGGGTCCTGCGATAAGTTTCACCATATGCGCGTTATCTGTTGAATTCGGGATGTTGTGCCAGGAACTCCCCGGCCCGCACGAGGTCCTCGGGCGTATCGATGCCCACGGTCTCCGCCGTCGAGATTCCCACACCGATCTTGTAGCCGTTCTCGAGCCAGCGCAGCTGTTCGAGCGACTCGGCCAGCTCGAGCGGCGACTGCGGCAGGGAGGTCACCGCGCGCAGCACTTCGGAGCGGAAGGCGTAGATGCCGATGTGTTTGTAAAAGGTATGCCGCCCGAGCCACTCCTCGCGGGGAACGCCCCGCAGATAGGGGATCACCGAACGCGAGAAGTAGAGCGCCCGCGAGCGTGCGTCGAGCACCACCTTCGGCGAGTTGGGATTCTCGAGCGCCTCAAGGCCGTCGTCCGGCGTGAAGGGTTTGACCAATGTGGCGATGTCGGTTTTCGGATCGTCGAAACAGCGCCGGAGCGCCTCGAGCTGCTCGCGGCGGATGAAGGGCTCGTCGCCCTGCACGTTCACCACGACGTCGTACTCGCGACCCTGCTTGCAATAGGCCTCCCAGCAACGGTCCGTTCCGCTCCGGTGGTCGGGCGAGGTCATCTCGACCCGGCCGCCGAAGGCACGCACGGCCTCATAGATCCGCTCGTCGTCCGTGGCGACCACGGCATCGTCCAGCACCCCGGCCACCTGTTCGTAGACCCTCTGGATGACGGGCTTGCCGCCCAGCAGGGCCAGCGGTTTGCCGGGAAAGCGCGTCGAAGCGTAACGCGCCGGAATGATGGCTATGAATTTCATGGATTCGTTTTTTTCGTCATGTAAAAATAAAAGATAAAAGGTGAAAATCAAAATTTTCACCTTTCATCACACGGCATCCGCTACTCCAGCGCCAGCCGCAGCACGTCGTCGTTGGTCCGCACGTAGTGGAACGTCAGCCCCTCGACGTACTCGGGTTTGATCTCGGCAATGTCCTTGCGATTCTCCTCCGAAAGGATCAGTTCCGTGATGCCGGCCCGCTTGGCTGCGAGGATCTTCTCCTTCACTCCACCCACGGGCATCACACGGCCCCGCAGGGTCGTCTCGCCCGTCATGGCGATGCGCTCGCGGACCTTGCGTCCCGTGTAGGTCGAGACCAGCGACGTGACCATCGTGATTCCGGCCGAAGGACCGTCCTTCGGAATGGCCCCCTCGGGGACGTGGATGTTGATGTCGTTCGTCTCGAACATCTTGGGATCGATACCCAGCTCCTTGTGGTGGGCCATCACCCACTCGTGGGCGATCGTCGCCGACTCCTTCATCACGTCGCCCAGGTTGCCCGTGAGGCTGAGGCGCCCCTTGCCGGGCGTCAGGCACGACTCGATATAGAGGATATCGCCGCCGACCTCGGTCCATGCCAGGCCCGTCACGACACCCGTCATGCCGCCCACCTCATACTCTTCGCGGAGGAACTTGGGCATGCCGAGGATCTTCTCGACCTCCTTCTCGGAGACCTCGGGCGTGAAGGCCTCGTCGAAGGCGATCTGCTTGGCCCGGGCCCGGGCGATCTTGGCCAGGTGCTTGTCGAGCGAGCGGACACCCGCCTCGCGCGTATAGGAGGCGATGACATGCTCGACCACGGCCGGCGTCATCGTCAGTTCGTGTTCCTTGATGCCGTGCGCCTCGCGCTGCTTGGGCAGCAGGTGGTCCAGCGCGATGCGGACCTTCTCCTCCACGAGGTAGCCCGGGATGTTGATCATCTCCATACGGTCGCGCAGCGCCGGGGCGATGTTGCCCACGTTGTTGGCCGTAGCGATGAAGAGCACCTTCGACAGATCGTACTCCATGTCGATGTAGTTGTCGTGGAAGGTGGTGTTCTGTTCCGGGTCGAGCACCTCGAGCAGGGCGCTCGACGGGTCGCCGTGGTTCGAGACCGTCACCTTGTCCACCTCGTCGAGGATGATGACCGGATTGGACGACCCGCAGCGCTTGATGGTCTGGATGATCCGGCCCGGCATGGCACCGATGTAGGTGCGGCGGTGTCCGCGGATCTCCGACTCGTCGTGCAGGCCGCCCAGCGAGATGCGGCCGAACTTGCGGCCCAGGGCTGCGGCCACCGACTTGCCCAGCGAGGTCTTGCCCACGCCCGGAGGGCCGTAGAGGCAGAGGATCGGGGACTTCAGGTCACCCTTGAGCTTGATGACGGCCAGGTGTTCGAGGATGCGCTCCTTGACCTCCTCGAGCCCGAAATGGTCGTGGTCCAGCTGCTCGCGGGCACACTTCAGGTCGAGATTGTCCTTGGTCACGTCGTTCCACGGCAGTTCGAGCAGCAGCTGCAGGTAGGTCATCTGCACGGAGTACTCCGCCACGGCCGGGTTGAGCCGTTCGACCTTCTGCAACTCCTTCTCGAAGGTCTCGCCCACCTCCTTGGGCCAGTTCTTCTTCTTGGCCTCCTCGCGCATGCGCTCGATGTCGGCATCGGCGCCGTCGCCCAGTTCGTCCTGGATCGTGCGCATCTGCTGCTGGAGGTAGTAGTCGCGCTGCTGCTTGTCGATCTCCTGCTTGACCCGCTCCTGAATCTGGCTCTTGAGCTCGGCCAGCTGCTGCTCGCGGATCAGGATCTCGAGCAGCTTGCGGGCCCGCGACAGCAGGCCGGGAGCCTCGAGCAGCGCCTGACGGTCCTCGTCCGTGAGCTCCATGTTCGAGCAGATGAAGTTGATGATGCCGCGTTTCGAGTCGATGTTCTTGATGGCAAAGGCCGCCTCCTTGGGCATCGACGGCGAGACATTGATGATGTTGAGCGCCACGTCGCGGATCGAGTCCACGAGGGCCTCGAACTCGATGCTCTTCACGTCGGGCGTCGAGTCGCGGAGCGCCGTCACGCGGGCCTTGGAATAGGGTTCCGTGGCGATGTATTCGGTGATCTCGATCTTCTCCAGACCGTTGAGGATCACCGTCAGGTTGCCGTTCGGCATCTCGAGGATCTTGATGATGCGCGCCGCGGTTCCGATCTTGTACATGTCGTCCGGCGCAGGGTCTTCGACATCGCTCTCGCGCTGCAGGACGGCGCCCAGCATGCCCCCCTCGGCATTCACCGCGCGGACCAGGCTGATGCTCTTGTCGCGACCCACGGTGATGGGCGTGATCGCCCCGGGAAAGAGCACCGACGAGCGCAGCGTGAGAATCGGAATGATCTCCGGCACCTCGACCTGCTCGATGGTCTCGTCACCTCCGGTAACGATCGGAATGACACGATGTTTGCCGTCCAGGAGCTCGGGCACGAGGTTCATGTCGTCTACTTCGATGGCTTCGATCTTATCTTTTTTATTCATAGTATTCGGATGATAACGTCGCAAAGGTAACGTTTTTTCATCTATTTTATTTTAACTTTGACAGATTGTTAATAACTTTGCCTCTTCGAAAACAAGCAAAACCTACATATCCCTATGCAACTCGCAGACAAATACGCGCCGCAGGAGATCGAATCCAAGTGGTACGACTACTGGGTCGATCGCGGACTTTTCCACTCGGAACCCGATGAACGCGAACCCTATACGATCGTCATCCCGCCCCCCAACGTGACCGGCATGCTCCACATGGGACACATGCTCAACAACACGCTGCAGGACGTGCTGGTGCGCCGGGCCCGCATGTCGGGCAAGAACGCCTGCTGGGTCCCGGGCATGGACCACGCGTCGATCGCCACCGAGGCCAAGGTCGTGGCCATGCTGCGCGAAAAGGGCATCGAGAAGTCGTCGCTCTCGCGTGAGGAGTTCCTCCGCTACGCCTGGGAGTGGAAGGAGAAATACGGCGGCGTGATCCTCAAGCAGCTGCGCAAGCTGGGCGCCTCGTGCGACTGGGACCGCACCTGCTTCACGATGGACGACGCCCGCACCGAAAGCGTGTTGCGCGTCTTCTGCGACCTCTACGACAAGGGCAAGATCTACCGCGGCGTGCGCATGGTGAACTGGGACCCCGCGGCACAGACCGCCCTCTCGGACGAGGAGGTCGTCTTCAAGGAGTCGCACGGCAAGCTCTACTACCTGCGCTACAAGGTCGAAGGCTCCGACCGCGTGATCGTCGTCGCCACGACGCGTCCCGAGACCATCCTGGGCGACACGGCGCTCTGCGTCAATCCCAACGACCCGCGCTACCAGGATCTCCCGGCCGACGCCCGCGTCATCGTGCCGCTCGTCGGCCGCTCGATCCCGGTCATCCGCGACGAGTATGTCGATATCGAGTTCGGTACGGGTGCGCTGAAGGTCACCCCGGCCCACGACGTGAACGACTACATGCTCGGCGAGAAGTACGGGCTGGAGACCATCGACATCTTCAACGACAACGGCACGATCAACGACAAGGTCGGCATGTACGTCGGCGAGGACCGCTTCGACGTGCGCCGCAAGATCGAGGGCGACCTGGCAGCCGCCGGGCTGCTCGAGAAGACCGAGGAGTACACGAACAACGTCGGCTACTCGGAGCGCACGGGCGTGGCCATTGAGCCGAAGCTCTCGATGCAGTGGTTCCTCTCGATGAAGGAGCTGGCCGAGCCGGCCACGAAGGCCGTCATGGAGGATGCCATCCGCTTCGTGCCCGAAAAATACAAGAACACCTACCGCTACTGGATGGAGAACATCAAGGACTGGTGCATCTCGCGCCAGCTCTGGTGGGGACAGCGCATCCCGGCCTGGTACCTGCCCAAGGGAGGTTTCGTCGTGGCCCCGACGCCCGAAGAGGCGCTCGCCAAGGCCCGCGCGAAGGCCGGCGACGAGTCGCTGCAGCTCTCGGACCTGCGTCAGGACGAGGATGTGCTCGACACGTGGTTCTCGTCGTGGCTGTGGCCCATCTCCGTATTCGACGGCATCCGCAATCCGCACAACCGCGAGATCGAGTACTACTACCCGACCAACGACCTGGTCACGGGCCCCGACATCATCTTCTTCTGGGTGGCCCGCATGATCATGGCCGGATACGAGTACCGCAACGACAAACCCTTCCGCAACGTCTACTTCACGGGCATCGTGCGCGACAAGATCGGCCGCAAGATGTCCAAGCAGCTGGGCAACTCGCCCGACCCGCTGGACCTGATCGCCCGCTACGGCGCCGACGGCGTGCGCATGGCGATGCTCATCAGCTCGTCGGCCGGCAACGACGTGATGTTCGACGAGGCGCTCTGCGAACAGGGACGCAACTTCGGCAACAAGATCTGGAACGCCTACCGTCTGGTGAACGGCTGGGCCGTGGATGCCGGCATCCCGCAGAGCGAGAACAACCGCCTCGCCGCAGCCTGGTTCGACCAGGCGCTGGGCCGCTCGCTGCGCCAGATCGCCGAGGAGTTCCGCTCATACCGCATCTCGGAGGCCTTCAAGGAGGCCTATCGCCTCTTCTGGGACGACTTCAGCGGCCTCTACCTCGAGATGGTGAAGCCGGCCTACGGGCAGCCCATCGACGCCGCGACGCTCGAGGCCACGAAGGGATACTTCGACGCCCTGATGCGCGTGCTGCACCCCTTCATGCCGTTCGTCACGGAGGAGATCTGGCAGGCGCTGGCACCCCGCGCCGAGGGAGCCTCGATCTGCGTGGCCCCGATGCCCGAGCCGTGCCAAGCCGACGAGACGCTGCTCGCCCGCTTCGAGCTGGCCAAAGAGGTGATCTCCTCGGTGCGCAACATCCGCAACCAGAAGAACCTTCCGCAGAAGGAGGCGCTCGCGCTCCACGTCATCGCCGACGAGAACTACCCGGCCGAATACGCCCCCGTGCTGCAGAAGATGGCCAACCTCTCGCAGATCGTCCCCGTCACGGAGAAGGACCCGACGGCCGCGGCTTTCCTGGTCAAGACGACGCAGTACTTCGTGCCGATGGCCGGACGCATCGACGCCGAAGCCGAGCGGGCCAAGTTGCAGCACGACCTCGAATACTACGAGGGTTTCCTCGCCTCGGTGATGAAGAAGCTCTCGAACGAGCGCTTCGTACAGTCGGCCCCCGAGAAGGTCGTAGCCAACGAGCGGGCCAAGCAGGCCGACGCCGAGGCGAAGATCGCCGCCCTGCGCGAACAGCTCGCCGCCCTGAAATAGGCCGTTCCGGCGGCGGAACGGCCGGTTCCGCCGTCAGGCATCCATCGAACCCCTCCCCGCAAAGGAGGGGTTCGAAGTACCGGCCTCATTACCCAACCGCATCATCGAGAAGCGCACAGTGCCACAGATCACGATCTACACCGACGGCTCGGCCCTCGGAAACCCCGGACCGGGCGGCTACGGAGCCGTCCTGCTCGCCGGCCCCCACCGCAAGGAGCTCGCACAGGGCTACCGCCTGACGACCAACAACCGCATGGAACTCACGGCCGTCTGCGTGGCCCTCGAAGCGCTCAAGTTCGAGGGGTCGGACGTCACCCTCTACTCCGACTCGAAATACGTCGTCGATGCAGTCACGAAGGGATGGGTCTTCGGCTGGGAGAAGAAGGGGTTTGCCGGGAAGAAGAACCCCGACCTCTGGCAGCGGTTCCTGCGCGTATACCGCCGCCACCGGGTCCGCTTCGTCTGGGTCAAGGGGCACGCCGAGACCGTGGAGAACAACCGCTGCGACACGCTGGCCGTGGCTGCGGCCAACGACCCGTCCCGCTGGATCGAGGACACGGGCTACAGGCCCGAAGCCTGACTGCGCTGTTCCGGAAGGCGGGCCGATTCTCCGAAATTTCACACTTATTTCGGTTTTCGGGTTATTATTCATATCTTTGCGCCGACAATTGGCGTAACCAAACCCCTCGCACGGAATGTTCAAAACCTACATGCGGCTGCTGGGCTTCGCCCGGCCGATCAAGAAATACGCGATCCCGTACGGCATCTACTCCCTGCTCTACGCGTTGTTCAACTCGCTGACGTTCATGCTGATCATCCCGATCCTGAACACGATGTTCGACGACGGCTTCTCGCCTGAATACGTGGAGAAACTGCCGCCCGTGGAGCTGAACCAGGAGTACCTGACCACGCTCTTCAACTACACCTACTCCCACCTGTTCGACACCTACGACCGCCAGAACGTACTGCTCCTGCTGGCTGCCGTCGCCATCATCATCAGCTTCCTGAGCAACCTGTTCCGCTACCTGGGTTCGTGGACCATCGAGAACATGCGCACCCGCACGCTCCAGAAGATGCGCAACGAGATGTTCTCGCGCGTGATGGACATGAACGTGGGCTACTTCAGCGACCAGCGAAAGGGCGACATCATCTCGAAGATCACCTCCGACGTCGGCGTCGTGCAGTTCTGCATCACCAATACGCTGCAGGTCTCGTTCCGCGAGCCATTCCTCATCGTCGGCTACATCGTCATGATGATCGCCATCTCGTGGGAGCTGGCCATCTTCTCGGTGCTCTTCCTGCCGCTCGTGGCCCTTCTGATCGGCAACATCGTCAAGCGGCTCCGCCACCCGGCCCGCACCAACCAGAAACGCATGGGCGAAATGGTCTCGACGCTCGACGAATCGCTCTCGGGCATCAAGGTCATCAAGAGCTACAACGCCACCGAATACATCAAGCAGAAATACTACGACATCAGCGCCGACCTGGCCCGTCTCACCCTCTCGATGGCCCGGCGCCAGCAACTGGCCTCGCCGATGAGCGAGTTCCTCGGCATCACGGCCGTAGGCGTCATCCTCGTTTTCGGCGGCACGCTCGTCTCGCGCGGCGCGCTCGACCCGGGCGGATTCATCGCCTTCGTGGCCATCTTCTCGCAGATCACGCGCCCCGTCCGCACGTTCATCGACCAGTTCGCCAACATCAACCAGGGCATCGCCGCCGGCGAGCGTATCTTCTCGATCATCGACACCAAACCCGAGATCGAGGACAAGCCCGACGCCCGTGAACTCAAGGGACTCAGGGACAAGATCGAGTTCCGCCACGTACACTTCTCCTACGACGGCACGCGCGAGGTGATCGACGACATCTCGTTCGAAATCCGCCGCGGCCAGACCGTCGCACTGGTGGGGCCCTCGGGCGGCGGGAAATCGACCCTGAGCGAACTGCTGCCGCGTTTCTACGACCCGACTTCGGGCGAGATCCTCATCGACGGCATCTCGCTGCGCGACTACACGCAGGAGAGCATACGCGCCCACATGAGCGTCGTGGCGCAGGATACGGTGCTCTTCAACGACACGATCGAGGGCAACATCGCCATGGGACGGCCTTCGGCCACGCACGAGGAGATCGTCGAGGCGGCCAAGGTGGCCAACGCCGACAGCTTCATTCGCGAATGCCCGGAGGGCTACGACACCAACATCGGCGACCGCGGCGTGAAGCTCTCGGGCGGACAGCGACAGCGTCTCTCGATCGCCCGAGCCGTGCTGAAAAACCCCGAGATCCTGATCCTCGACGAGGCCACCTCGGCCCTCGACACCGAGAGCGAAAAGCTCGTCCAGGACGCCCTGAACAACCTGCTCAAGGGCCGCACCTCGGTGGTCATCGCCCATCGCCTCTCGACGATTCACAATGCCGACAAGATCATCGTCGTGGACCACGGCCGCATCGCCGAAGAGGGCACGCACGCCGAACTGATGGCCCGCAACGGCATCTACGCCAAATTGATCGAAATGCAGTCGTTCGACTGATCCCGCCCCGACCGCAGCGCCGAGGCACACACCGCAGCCATCCCGCGACTTCGCGCCACCGGGCCGAGGATTCGCGGGATTGTTGCATCATTTCCAAAACTTTTTACTATCTTTGCGAGTTGTCAGAAAATCAGTAAAAACACCATACCGACATGAAGTTCAAGGAGTACAAAGGGCTCGACCTGGCAGGCCTCGCCACCGAGGTGCTGAACGAGTGGGACGCCCACGACACATTCCACAAAAGCATCTCGACCCGCGAAGGGCATCCGACCTTCGTCTTCTACGAAGGCCCCCCTTCGGCAAACGGCATGCCGGGCATCCACCACGTCATGGCCCGCACGATCAAGGACGTCTTCTGCCGCTACAAGACCCAGCAGGGATACCTCGTGCACCGCAAGGCCGGATGGGACACGCACGGACTCCCGGTGGAGCTGGGCGTCGAGAAGAAGCTCGGCATCACGAAGGAGGACATCGGGCGGAAGATCTCGATCGAGGAGTACAACCGCGCCTGCCGCGAGGCCGTCATGGAGTTCACGGGCATGTGGGAGGAGCTCACGCGCAAAATGGGATACTGGGTCAATATGGATGACCCCTACATCACCTACGACAACAAATACATCGAGACGCTGTGGTGGCTGCTCAAGCAGCTTTTCGACAAGGGGCTGCTCTACAAGGGCTACACCATCCAACCCTACTCGCCGGCCGCCGGTACGGGCCTTTCGACCCACGAACTGAACCAGCCGGGCTGCTACCGCGACGTGAAGGACACGACCGTCGTGGGCCAGTTCCGCATCACGGACCCCAAACCCGAGATGGAGGGCTGGGGTACCCCCTACTTCCTGGCATGGACCACCACGCCGTGGACCCTGCCGTCGAACACGGCGCTCTGCGTCGGCCCGAAGATCGACTACGTGGCCGTCCGCACCTGGAATGCCTACACAGGAGAGAAGATGACAGCTGTGCTGGCCAAGCCGCTGCTCTACGCCCATTTCAACAAGAAGGCCGAAGGTCTCGCCCTCGAGGAGTACAAGGCCGGCGACAAACTCGTTCCGTTCCAGGTTGTCGGCGAATACAAGGGAACCGACCTCGTAGGCATGCACTACGAGCAGCTGCTGCCGTGGGTGAAGCCCGTCGAGACGGATGCCGACGGCAACTGGTACGACGCCTCCGAGAAGGCCTTCCGGGTCATTCCGGGCGACTACGTCACCGTCGAGGACGGTACGGGTATCGTACACATCGCGCCGACGTTCGGTGCCGACGACGCCTTCGTGGCCCGCGCCGCAGGCATTCCCTCGCTCTTCATGATCAACCGCAAGGGCGAGACGCGCCCGATGGTGGACCTGCAGGGCAAGTTCTACCTGCTTGACGAACTCGACGAGCGTTTCGTCAGCGAGTGCGTCGATGTCGATCGCTACAGGGAATACGAGGGCCGCTGGGTGAAGAACGCCTACGACCCGCAGTTCACCGTGGACGGCCGGTACGACGAGAAGGCCGCCGCTGCGGCCGAGTCGCTCGACATCTACATCTGCATGAAGATGAAGGCCGCCTCGAAGGCTTTCAAGATCGAGAAGCACGTACACAACTACCCCCACTGCTGGCGCACGGACAAACCCGTGCTCTACTACCCGCTTGACTCGTGGTTTATCCGCACTACGGCGCTCAAGGAGCGGATGATCGAGCTCAACCGCACGATCCGCTGGAAACCCGAATCGACCGGTACGGGCCGCTTCGGCAAGTGGCTCGAGAACCTCAACGACTGGAACCTCTCGCGTTCGCGCTTCTGGGGCACGCCGCTGCCGATCTGGGCCACGGAGGACCGTTCGGAGCTCAAGTGCATCGGCTCGGTCGAAGAGCTCGTCGCCGAGATCGAGAAGTCGGTGGCCGCAGGCTTCATGAAGGAGAACCCCTACAGGAGTTTCAAGGTGGGCGACATGTCGAAGGAGAACTACTCGACCGCGCACATCGACCTGCACCGCCCCTATGTCGATTCGATCGTACTCGTCTCGTCGAAGGGCGAGCCGATGCGCCGCGAACCCGACCTGATCGACGTGTGGTTCGACTCGGGAGCCATGCCCTACGCCCAGGTGCACTACCCCTTCGAGCACAAGGAGGACTTCGCGGAGGTCTACCCCGCCGACTTCATCGCCGAGGGTGTGGACCAGACGCGCGGCTGGTTCTTCACGCTGCACGCCATCGCCACGATGCTATTCGATTCGGTGGCCTTCAAGAACATCATCTCGAACGGCCTGGTGCTCGACAAGAACGGCAACAAGATGTCGAAGCGTCTGGGTAATGCCGTCGATCCGTTCGAGGTGCTCGCCACCTACGGGCCCGACGCCACGCGCTGGTACATGATCTCCAACTCGCAGCCGTGGGACAACCTGAAGTTCGACCGCGACGGCGTGGACGAGGTGCGCCGCAAGTTCTTCGGTACGCTCTACAACACCTACTCGTTCTTCGCACTCTACGCCAACGTGGACGGATTCACCGGACGCGAGGCCGAGGTGCCGATGGAGCGGCGCCCGGAGATCGACCGCTGGATCATCTCGCTCCTGAACACGCTCGTCCGGGAGGTGACCGACTCGCTTGAGAACTACGACCCGACGCCGGCCGCACGCGCCATCCAGGAGTTCGTAGGCGAAAATCTCTCGAACTGGTACGTCCGCCTGAACCGCAAGCGTTTCTGGGGCGGCGGCATGACCGAGGACAAGCTCGCCGCCTACCAGACGCTCTACACCTGTCTGGAGACCGTGGCCCTGCTCTCGGCGCCCTTCGCACCGTTCATCTCCGACCGCATCTTCACGGACCTGAATGCCGTAAGCGGCCGCCACACGGACGAATCGGTACACCTCGCAGCCTTCCCGAAGGCCGACGGGACGCTGATCGACTCGCACCTCGAGGAGATGATGTCGCTGGCACAGAAGGTCTCGTCGATGGTCCTCGCCCTGCGCCGCAAGGTGTCGATCAAGGTGCGCCAGCCGCTCATGAAGATCCTCATCCCGGTTCTCGACCGACAGACCGCCGACTGCATCGCCGCCGTCAGAAACCTCATTATGAACGAGGTAAATGTCAAGCAGGTAGAGCTCATCGAGGATACGACAGGCATCATCACCAAGCGCATCAAGCCCAATTTCAAGACCCTCGGGCCGCGCTACGGCAAATACATGAAGCAGATCGCCGCCATGACTGCCGAATTCTCGCAGGAGCGCATCGCACAGATCGAGGCAACCCCCGAGACGGTGCTCGACCTCGGATCGGAGCAGATCACCGTGACGCCGGCCGACTTCGAAATCACCTCGGAAGACATGCCCGGATGGCTCGTGGCTACGGAGGGCAAGCTCACCGTGGCGCTCGACATCACCGTGACGGACGAGCTCCACGCCGAAGGTGTGGCACGCGAGTTGATCAACCGCATCCAGAATATCCGCAAGGAGTCGGGATTCGAGGTGACGGACAAGATCCGCGTCGAGATCGAGAACAAGCCGTGCGTGGCCGAAGGCATCGCCCGCTACGCCGACTACATCGCCTCACAGA
>ERZ1504698.223-NODE-223-length-20503-cov-8.077025_pt1 | contig 20503 bp, 10 predicted proteins | sample MGYA00575737_ERZ1504698 | MGnify/ENA primary metagenome ERZ1504698 (study PRJEB39906, sample SAMEA3182068) | gut metagenome | biome: human; feature: gut; material: Stool; isolation source: human stools | place: Canada | collected 2013-11-18 ...
TGCATAGTTCCACCGAACCTTTGGTCATTACCAATTTCCGTTACTACAATTGGAAACAGGAAGCGGCGGAAAAGGCATACGATGCGGAAACGGATATCGTGCGTCTGCCTGTAGCTGATCAGCAGAAACATGGGCTGGTGGTCAGTCTTTCTGCCGATGATTTTGTAGTGAACGATACGGTTCCTTATCTGGAAAACCGAGGAGTAAAAGGTTATTTTGAAGCCCGGAAATTACCTCTCGTTGTGAAAGAAGTGAAAGGGAAAAAGGCATTTCATTTTGAGGGTACTCAGGTCTATACTTCCAGTTTTATGCTTCCTGCCACTTTGCAGGATAATGCTCCTTATACCTTGGAGGCGTGGGTACTGAATGATTCCATTAGTGAAAATGAATGTGTGGCCGATTTTACTACCTCGCATGATGAATTGGAGAAAATCATGTTGGTCAACGGCACGGAGCCTCGTTGTGGAGTAATCAATCACTATGGCTGGTATGAAGATGCAGGATATAAGGACATGAAGGAATTGGCAGGAAAGTGGCAGCACATCTATATCTGCTTTGATGGGCGGATGGAACAGGTTTATATCAATGGAAAATTAGTCAGTGAGAAAGATATCCAGTTGCTGGTGAAACCGTCACAATTCATCACATTGGGACGCAATGCCGAAGGAGACTGGCCCTTTACCGGTTATCTGCACTCATTGAAATTATGGGATGAATATCTACCATTGAAAGAGTGATTCACCCTTTTCCTATGACCGGAATATGTATTTTTGCAAAAACTATGATAAACAATTAAATGATAGAACCATGAAGAAACTTTTAGTCACTGCTCTGTTGACTGCTACCGTAGCAGGCGGAACAGCGCAAGTAAAAAATCAGTCGCACGGCTATCCTATCGACCCCGTACCTTTCACTTCGGTGAAAGTAACCGATTCATTCTGGGGGCAACGGCTGAATGCCAGCCGTGAAGTAACGATTCCTCTGGCGTTCAGTAAATGTGAGGAAACAGGACGTTATACTAACTTTGTCAATGCCGCCCATCCCAGTGATACCATTAAAGTAGGCGGTCTGGCTTTTGACGATACTGATGTGTACAAAACGATAGAAGGTGCCAGTTATCTGTTACAGACCTATCCGGACAAAAAACTGGCTAAGTATATTGATAGTGTGCTGGTTATTGTCGCTGCGGCACAGGAACCGGATGGTTATCTCTATACTTCGCGTACCATGAATCCCAAACATCCGCATGAGTGGGCAGGAAGCAAACGGTGGGAGAAGGTGGAGGAACTGAGTCATGAGTTTTATAATTTGGGACACATGGTAGAAGGTGCTATTGCGCATTACCAGGCTACCGGAAAACGTAATTTCCTTGATATCGCTATCCGTTATGCCGACTGTGTATGCCGGGAGATAGGTACGGGCGAAGGGCAACAAATCCGTGTGCCGGGACATCAGATTGCCGAAATGGCCCTTGCCAAACTGTGCTTGGTAACAGGGCAACAGAAATATTTGGATCAAGCCAAATTCTTTTTGGACCAGCGCGGACATACTACCCGTACGGATGAATACAGTCAGGCGCACAAGCCGGTAGTGGAGCAGGATGAGGCCGTGGGACATGCTGTCCGTGCCGCTTATATGTATGCAGGCATGGCAGATGTGGCCGCACTGACAGGGGATACGGCTTATATCCATGCCATAGACCGTATTTGGGACAACATTGTGGGCAAGAAATATTATATTACCGGCGGCATCGGCGCCACCAGCAATGGGGAGGCTTTTGGCAAGAACTATGAACTGCCCAATATGTCAGCTTATTGCGAGACTTGCGCGGCTATCGGTAATGTGTATGTCAACTACCGCTTGTTCCTGCTTCATGGTGAGGCAAAATATTATGATGTGCTGGAACGTACTTTATATAATGGTCTTATTTCGGGCGTGTCCCTGGATGGTGGCGGGTTCTTCTATCCTAATCCGTTGGAAAGCATCGGGCAGCACCAGCGCCAGCCTTGGTTCGGCTGTGCCTGTTGTCCGTCCAATATCTGTCGTTTCATTCCTTCCTTGCCGGGATATGTGTATGCGGTGAAAGGTAAGGACGTGTATGTTAATCTGTTCATGTCCAATACTTCGAACTTGAAGGTAGAGGGCAAGGCTGTTTCTTTGGAGCAGGCTACTCATTATCCTTGGAACGGTGATGTCACTATCGGTGTCAACAAGAACAATGCCGGACAGTTTACAATGAAAATCCGTATTCCGGGATGGGTGCGTAATCAGGTAGTTCCCTGTGACCTGTACACTTATTCGGATGGAAAGCGTTTGAGCTATACAGTGAAAGTAAATGGAGAACCGGTACAGAGTGAACTGAAGGACGGTTATTTCTGCATAGACCGCCGTTGGAAAAAAGGAGATAAAGTAGCCGTTCATTTCGATATGGAGCCTCGTACGGTGAAAGCCAATAATAAAGTGGAGGCAGATCGTGGACGTATAGCCGTGGAGCGTGGCCCGATCGTTTATTGTGCGGAATGGCCGGATAATGATTTTGATGTGCTGAGCGTGTTTATGAACCGCACTCCTCAATTCGAGGTGGTTGAAAAACCGGATTTGCTCTATGGCATTAACCAGTTGAAGACGGATGCGCAGATTCTGGGCTATGACGACAGAGGTCGTCTGACGGCTACTGATGTAAAGCTGACGTTGATCCCTTACTATGCTTGGGCACACCGCGGTGCAGGTGCTATGGCAGTGTGGTTGCCTCAGGAATTAAGTGCTTCCCGTCCGACTATGCCTGCTACGCTGGCATCGGAAAGCAAAGTGGATGCTTCGCATAAGGTGAAATCCATCTCCGCCATTAATGACCGTCTGGTGCCGAAAGATGAGAATGACCGTTCCGTACCCTATTACCATTGGTGGCCCAAACAGGGAACTACTGAATGGATATCCTACGAGTTCCCGTCCGAAGCGACTGTTTCCAGTGCTACCGTATATTGGTATGATGATGCTCCTTGGGGAGGATGCCGCATACCGCAAAGTTGGAAGATGTACTATAAAGATGCACAAGGCCAGTGGCAACCGGTGAGTGGAGCGGATAAGTATGGAGTGGAAAAAGGTACGGGGAATACAGTCAATTTTGACCCGGTAAAGACAAAAGCGGTAAAACTGGAGATTGTTCAGCCGGCCGATAATTCATCGGGTTTGTTTGAATGGGAAGTGAAATAGAATAATTCAAAATGAAGGTTGGTAAGTTAGGTTGGCTGGTAGCCATGTTCCTTAGTGGGGGCATGGCTGTCGCTCAAGGTACGGCTGATGATTATCGGCGTGCTTATGCATTGAAAGAGAAGTTCAGTGCGGATAAAGTTTTCTATTCCAATGTCAATCCGCAATGGATAGAGGGTACGCATCAATTCTGGTATGTGCGGAATACGCCGGACGGCCGCCTGTATGTATCTGTAGATGCGGATAAGAAAGCTAGAAAAGAATTGTTTGATTCTCATCGTTTGGCAAAGGCGTTGGGTGCTGCATCCGGAAAAGAGGTCAAGCCGGAAGCTCTTGCATTGGGGCATTTGTCGGTCAGTAAGGGATTGGATACGCTGCGCTTTGTGTTTAATAATCAACGTTGGATGTATGCGTCCCGGAAAAATCAGCTGGTCAATGAAGGTGCGGTTCCCCTCCTTATCAGGCAAAAGCATTGGATGGAGGTGGATGATGAGAAGACGGCATCACCGGTTCCGTCTCCTGATGGTAAATGGATCGCATTTATTAAAAATCAGAATATCTATGTAAAGGAGGTGGCTACCGGAAAAGAAAAGCAACTGAGCTTGGACGGGACACTGGGTAATTATTATTCAGCCTACATCCGCTGGTCACCGGACAGTAAGAAGGTGGCTTCCTGCAAGATCCGTCCGGTGGAAAAGCGCTATGTTTATTATGTGGAATCTTCTCCGGCTGACCAGCTTCAGCCCAAGCTTCACAAACAGGAGTATGCGAAGCCGGGAGACGAACTTCCTTTTAAAGTGCCCTGCATCTATGAAGTGGAAAGCGGACGAAGCATTATTCCTTCTACCGAATTGTTCGACCGGCAATATGAAGTATATGGTCCCGAATGGAATCCCGACAGCCGTGCCGTGACTTTTGAATATAACCAGCGCGGACATCAGGTGTACAGAGTACTTGAACTTTCTGCCGAAACGGGAAAAGTGCGCCCGTTGGTAGAAGAAACCAGCGATACATATGTGAATTATACCCGTCATTTCCGTCATGACTTAAAAGACGGCAAGCAGATGATATGGATGAGTGAGCGTGACAATTGGAATCATCTTTATATGTACAACCGTATTACCGCACAGCCCGATTATCAAATTACTAAAGGAGAGTGGTATGTACGCGAAGTGCTTCGGGTAGATGAGGATAACCGTCAGATCTATTTCTCGGCAAATGGTATGGAAGCCGGTGAAGACCCCTATCTCATCCGTTATTACCGCATCGGTTTTGATGGCAAAGGTCTTACCTGTCTTACTCCCGAAGAAGGGATGCACCGTGCCTGGTTTTCGGGAGATATGAAGTATTTGGTAGATGTTTATTCTATGGTGGACAAGGTTCCCGTCGCTGTGTTACGTAGTGCCAGGGATGGCAAAGTGGTGATGCCGTTGGAAACAGCCGATATAACTCTTTTGGAGGCCGAAGGCTGGAAAGCTCCGGAGGTGTTTGTTGCCAAAGGGCGGGACGGCAAGACGGATATGTGGGGATTGATTGCCCGCCCCACCAACTTTGACCCGAACAAGAAATATCCGGTTATCGAATACATTTATCAGGGTCCCGGAGACCAGTATGTTCCGAAGACTTTCCGTCCTTATGACTGGAATATGACTTCCTTGGCCGAACTTGGTTTTATCGTCGTAATGGTCGATGGAATGGGAACTTCTTTCCGTTCGCGTGCTTTTGAGAATGTATGTTATAAGAATTTGAAAGATGCCGGTCTGCCGGACCATATTGCTTGGATTAAGGCGGCTGCACGGAAATATCCTTATATGGATGTGGACAGGGTAGGTATTTACGGTTGTTCTGCCGGTGGTCAGGAATCTACAAATGCAGTTTTGCTTTATCCTGATTTCTATAAAGCGGCTTATTCGGCTTGTGGTTGTCATGATAACCGTATGGATAAGATTTGGTGGAATGAACTTTGGTTGGGCTATCCGGTAGGAGATCAATATAAGGAAGGGTCTAATGTGGAAAATGCACATCTGTTGAGTCGTCCTTTGATGTTAGTGGTGGGAGAACTGGATGATAATGTAGATCCTGCCTCTACCATGCAGGTGGTCAATGCATTGATAAAGGCGAATAAAGATTTTGAATTGGTCGTGATTCCCGGAGCGCATCATACAATGGGGGAAGATTTTGGCGAACATAAGCGGTATGATTTCTTTGTCCGTCATTTGATGCAGGTGAATCCACCGAAGTGGGATGAGATAAAATAGGAGGAGTGAGGTTTGTAGCTGTAGGAGTTTGTCAGTTATGATAAATAGAGGTGGCAGTGTTATGGAGGACAAGTCCATAGCACTGCTTTTTTATGTAATTCCGTGTTTTCATTGATGAATGTGTCTTTTTTGTTCATTATGTTGTAATTATTGGTTGAACTAATTTTTTTCAATACAAAAATTAGGTTCAGTCAACAATATTATTTTTATTTGTGGCGTATATAGTATAAAAATAAACCAATTTTCTAATACTAACATTAAATTATAATGGAAAACATTACTGTTAATGTATTTGATGATGTGCTTTATTTAGCATGGGAATTTGTATATCTAATATTTTTCACTCGTTTTGTGTGCGTACACGGAAATTATAAGAATGCGTGTGCTATTTTAATAAGTATCTATTATTCTCATAAAAATTATAATTGTTTCCTTTTAGAATAGAATATAAATAACAATAGTGATTTATATTATTTCACATTCACGGAAAAAATGGACTTTAAATTTTTGTTTAACTTAATATTTTATTATGAAATTTACAAATGAATTAAGAGGAGTGAAAAGCAGACTTCTTCTGTTTTCAGTGCTGTTACTGATACCGGTGATGATGTTTGCTCAGAGCATTACCGTAAAAGGTACTGTACTTGATTCGGCAGGTGAAGCCGTTATTGGAGCTTCCGTTGTGGAGAAGGGAAATCCTTCCAACGGAACCATAACTGATTTTGACGGAAAGTTTACTTTGGCCTCTAAAGGAAAAAGAATTGTTATTTCTTTTGTAGGTTACGAAACGCAAGAAGTGGATGCGGTTACCGGAAAAGAACTGACAATTACGCTGCAAGATGATTCACAAGCGCTTGAAGAGGTAGTAGTGCTGGGTTACAGTAGCAGAGCTCGTAAAGATCTGACTGGCTCAGTAGGTTCCGTGTCTGGTGTGAAGATTGCTGCTGTACCAGTTACTTCAGCCGCTGTGGCTTTGCAGGGAAAAATAGCTGGTGTGCAAGTAACTACGGTCGATGGTGCTCCAGGGGCAGATATTAACATTCGTGTTCGTGGAGGTACGTCTGTGACCCAGAGCAATGATCCTCTTTACATTGTCGATGGTTTTCAGGTGGATAACATCAATGATATTCCTCCTACAGACATTGCTTCTATTGATGTATTGAAAGATGCTTCTATCACGGCAATCTATGGAGCTAAGGGCGGTAATGGTGTAGTGGTTGTTACTACTAAATCGGCCAAAGCTGGAAAAATACAGGTAAGTTTCAATGCCCATTTGTCTACTAGTCATTTGTCTAAAAAATTAGATTTAATGAATTCAGCAGAGTTTGCACGTTATCAATATGAATGGTCGGCGTGTAATGGTAGCCGTTCTAGCAATGCCAAATTTTTCCGTGCTAATTTTGGCAATCCGCAAGATTTGGATATGTATTATTCTTTGCCTACTCATGACTGGCAGGATGAGGTAATGGGAGAGAATCCTATCAATTATTCTACTAATGTAACTATTGGTGGAGGTACAGATAAGATGCGCTTCACTGCTTCTCTTACTCAAAGCGAAGATAAAGGTATTATTATGGGGTCGGGTGTGCGCCGTACCAATTTGAATATCAAGACAGCTATTGATATAACTAAAAATTTGACATTGCATATCAATCCTAAATTTACGTTTCGCCGTGATCAAGGAGCTGGAGGTGATAATATTGGTACAGGCGGTATTATTGATGTACTCCGTTATAGACCCACTAACGGATTACGTGAATTCGGATATATAGATCCTTCTTATGCTGACCCTGATGAAGAAGCATTGTTTACTTATACTAATCCGAAAAGTGATATTGCCATTAATCAACAGAATAAGTATGCTTATAACTATACTAATGCTATTTCATTGGAATGGAAGCCTGTTAAAGGATTGGTGCTTCGTACAGAAGCCACTCTTAGTTTAAACTGGAAAGATCAATATCGTTTTTGGGGTGCCTTGACAGGTGAAGGTACAAAAAATAATTCGTTGCCTGTAGCAAGTATTCAGAAAGATCAGTCTTTTAAATATATTTGGACTAACACGGCATCTTATGGCTTTTCTATTAAAGATAAGCATAATTTTTCCATGTTATTGGGGCAAGAAATTTATCATAGCCAAAATAAGAAGAACTTCCAAAAGAATCGTTATTTCCCACGTGCATTTGAGGCTGGACAGGCTTGGGATAATATGGGATTCGGTACACCGCAGGAGTCAACTTCATCACTTTCGACTCCAGATCGCACTGCTTCTTTCTTTGGGCAGGCAAGTTATAACTATAACCACAAATACTTACTCTCTGTAACTATGCGTGCTGATGGTTCCACTAAATTTGCTCCAGGTAATCAATGGGGATATTTCCCTTCAGTATCAGGTGCTTGGGTGCTTTCAGAAGAAAAGTTTATGGAAGATATAAAATGGATTGATCAGTTAAAACTTCGTGCAGCTATAGGGTTGGCAGGAAATAATCGTATCAGTGATGATATGTGGCGTTATTTATATACTGTTAATTCTACCGGCGGACCTGGATTTGGAGAAGCAACTCAGTTTGGAGAGCAATGGTATGGTAATCAAGGGGGTACTACTTTTGCCAATAAAAATATTAAATGGGAAACTACATTAACTCGTAATCTTGCTGCTGATATCACGCTTTTTAATGGTCGTCTCACTGTTACTCCGGAGATTTATTGGAATACGACGAAAGATTTACTTTATAAATCGGACATTCCTTCAGCAACTGGTTATGTAAGTCAGATGCAAAATATTGGACAAGTAACTAATAAAGGGGTTGAATTAACTATATCAGGAGATATTCTCAGTGGCAGGGATTATGTGCTTTCCGCAAATCTTTCTTTAGGTATGAATAAAATGAAAGTTGATAAATTAAATGGTACAGACAATGTGATTTGGGATCAGAATAACCGTTGGAAATCAAGTTACAATGATTATTGTTTGAAGGTGGGTGACCAAGTAGGACTTATTTATGGTTTTGTATATGATGGTTTATATTCAATGGATGAATTCTATTTTGATCCCACTAATAACTTGCAAGCAGTACCTTGGGGATCAACGGCCGCTGAAAACGGAACTTCGAAAGATGCACCTATTATGGATGCAGACGGTGTGGAACATCCAAAAACAATAATCAATCAGATTTCAGGAGATTCTAATTCAGGCATAGCTACTCTGCCGGGCAAAGTCAAGTTCAAGGATTTGAATGGTGACGGATATATCACAGAAGATGACCGTACTGTTATAGGTAATACCAATCCAAAAGTGCAGGGAGGTTTTGGATTGAGCGGACAATGGAAGGGTTTTGATTTTGCCATGAACTTCAACTTTATGCTTGATTTTGATGTGAATAATGCGACAGCTTACCAGCTTTCCTCATCCGAAAGCAATAAGAATAAGTTCTACAATGTGCTTTCCACATTTGCCGACAAAGGTTGGCGTTATACCCGTGATGGTGATGGCGAATGCTTGTACAAATGTTACTATATTGATGGTTCGTTGGATATGTACCGTGAATTAAACGAAGGTAGGACACTTTGGAATCCGACGGATGTGACAAAAAAAATAACTCATTCCTATTTTATCGAGGATGGATCGTTTCTGCGTTGTCAGGATTTGACTGTTGGCTATACGTTACCTGGAAATCTGACTTCTAAATGGGGGATTTCGAAAGCTCGTTTTTATGTGTCAGCCTCTAATTTGTTTATTATTACTGGGTATTCGGGTTATGATCCTGAAGTGGATATTCAGACAGGATTAACTTGTGGTATGGACTATAACCGTTACCCACGTAGTCGCAGTTTTGTACTAGGTACTAATATTACATTCTAAATTTGAAAGCACATGAAATTAAAAAATACTTTAATAATAGGATTAGCAACTTTGACTCTAATATCATGCAATGATTTCCTTGACGTGGATTCTCCATCAAGTTACAATGAGGACTTTGTGTTCAGCCAAGAAACAGAAATTAGCCGTGCGTTGAACGGTGTTTATGCTTCTATCTTGGTAGGTGATCTTTATGGCAGTGCCTATCAGAAAACTTTTAATTTGAACAGTGATGTTGATATGCAGATGTATACAGGTAATGTAGCAACCCATAATAGCTATGCACGTTTTGATTGTGACGATCAAGGTGGCGAAATTGATAAATATTGGAGAGCTTCTTATAAAGCTATTGAAGATGCTAACCGTTTTATCCGGGGTGTAGAAACTGGTCCGCTTTATAATGAAGAGAATACCGCTGTTATGCAGATGTTGGGCGAAGCCAAGTGTCTTCGTGCTATGGTTTATCATGATCTGGTAGTGATGTTCGGGGATATTCCTTTCACTTTCCTGCCAGCCTCACAATTAGGTGATAATTATGTGATTCCTGTAATGAATCGCGAAGAAATCCAAAATAAACTTATTGAAGATTTGCAGGATATTGCTCCTAAGATGTCTTCTACTACAACAACAACAGTAGAACGTGCGTCTAAGGAGTTTGCTTGGGCATTAATTGCACGTATTGCATTGACTGCCGGAGGTTATTCACTTCATCCGGATAAAAATAATGCAAATAGTTATGGTGTGATGAAACGTCCGGAAGATTATCAGAAGTATTATCAAATCGTAAAAGAATATACTAGCCTGGTTATTGCTTCGGGGACACACTCTGTAGGCACTTCTTATCAAGATATTTTTACCAAGGAAAGCAATTTTGAAATTATTGCTAAAGGTGATCCTATTTTTGAGATTCCTTTTGCTAAGGAGTCTACAGGTAATACAGGGTATTCCCAAGGACCTACATCAACCGTTAATGAAGGAAAGACATTGGGTAAGAATGTATGGGGAGAATCTAAAGGTGATATACGTTTGAGTGCTTTTTACCGTTATTCATTCGATGAGAATGATAAGCGTCGAGATTTTATTAATGGACTTTGGTATTATGGTAACAGTGCTAATAATGCTACTCAGGATTCTTGTATGATTCGTGCGGATTATACTGTCCATAATAATAAATGGTCTAAATTATGGGCGAATGCGGGACAGTTTACCAATTTGAGTGCCAGTAATACAGGTATTAACTTCCCTTATATGCGTTATACGGATGTTTTGTTGATGAATGCCGAAGCTGTTAATGAGTTGGAAGGACCTACTGCCACTGCTCAGGAGTCACTTCGTCAAGTCCATGCACGGGCATTCGATGACCAAAGTGTTGTTTCTGCCTATATTGCTCAGGTGGCTTCTTCTAAAGAAACTTTTTTGAAAGCCGTGCTTGATGAACGTAAATGGGAGTTTGCGGGTGAGAATATGCGCTGGAGAGATCTTGTCCGTAATAATCTTTATGGACAGGAAATTGTTTATAGTTTTTTGCGCTATCTTTCTGTAGGAATGTCTAATGCCGGTTCTTCTACTGGCTTCGAAGATGATATAGCTGAACATGATGGTAGTGCTTATTTGGATGATCTTCCCGAATCTATGTATTACCATGTTCTTCCACAAACGGTTGAATGGCGTGTGGATGTAAATCAAGTTTATGGCTATCCTTATCCCAATAAGATATTGGATATGCTCTATATTTATAATCCTTACAAATCAGCTAATCAACCAGCGACAGCTTTGGTAGCTGTTGATGGAGCAACTTGGAAGATGGCGGAATTTTATCAGTGGAGCAATGATTCGGAGCCTACTAACCAATGTAAATATTCATTCTATGGATATATTCGTCATACAGAACAAGGAATGATTGTGTTGGTCAAAGATGGAACAGAATCACCACTGGATGGTAATTCTGTTCCTGAGGTGAATGATTTACCTCCTGTACGTTATATTTTACCTTATCCTAATGCGGCTATCCAACGCTCAGCAGGTGTATACAAGAACTATTATGGCTATAAATAATTTATAAAAGGACAGAATGATGAAAAAAATATTTTTATATGCATTAATGTTATTTTCAGGTTTCTCATGTATTTCGTGTTCTGATGATGATGAGAAAGGAATGGCAAATATAGATAGAGAATGGATGACTATGTTCATTTGTGATAATAATAGAGGAAAAGGGGATGACTATGCTTATAATTGTAAAGCAGAGGGACCGAATGGCAATGATATTCATCTTTATTGGTATGGAGTGAATAACTGTGCGGGCTACCAGATTCGTCAGGCACTACAGCCAAATGTTTCGGGTGGTGCAGATGCTTGGGGTACATCTGCCGAAAACGGTCTTTTGTTACTAGATACCATTGTAGGACCGGAGGTCCTTGATTTAGTTATTAAAGATCAACAGTATTCCACTGATTATCGTTTTGCTATTCGCGTGTTATCAACAAAAGATGATAATGTGACTGATTTTTCACATGCATCCAAATGGTATGGACATGGTGATGGCAGACAGTGGGCAGAATGGATGGGCATTACCACTTCTGATCGATATGCAACTCCATTCTGTGTCTATGTAGATGCTTCTAAGACTACACAGACTACTATGCGTGTGATGTTGAATCGTGCTTTCAAAACTGTAACAGAAGGGGTATCAGACGATGATAAGGCTATTTATCGTGAAAAATTTCAGCTTGATGCTAACGATAATTTTGTTTATCAGTGGTTGGAAGTAGATCCGTCTCCTAATAATCCTGAATCAACAGTGAATGAAAAATGGAGAAAATATAAATTAACCGATGAGGATTTTGAAAAGGGATATGTAGATATTGACGGACTTCAGAAAAACTCTGTTTATGTGATTAATGTTCGCAACGAGAATGTGAAGGTAAAATGGGACGCATATTACAATACTTGTTCTGCCCGCTCAGACGGAGAACCGGGAGAGCCTATTTTAGTAACTCATGACTTAAGTGCTCCAAGTCGTGACCGGTTTGATTCAGATGAAGCTTATCAAAATGCTTTGATACAGCACGAGGCTGCTCTGAAATACAATGCAATGCGTATTGATTTCCTTTTAACAGACTTCATTTCCGATGTAAATTTAGCCGAAGGACAGACTTATTATTTGGAAGGTGGAAAGACTTATTGTATGTTTGATAATTTAACTACCTGCAAAGGTTTTGTTCTTCGTACTCGTCCTGAGGATGTAGCAGCAGGTAAACGTGCTAAAGTATTGTTAGGTGGTATGCATATGACAGGTACTAATGTTAATTCTATGAATTTGATGTTCGGGCGCCAGCCACAAGCTGGAGAAGGAGGAGAAATTTATATGAAGATGCTCGAATTTTATGATATTGATTTCGATTGTCCAATGGCTCTTACTTATGGTGATAATGTTGCCGGTTTGGGTTCGGCTACAGGTAATTATTTCATTAATATGTTTTCTAATGGTATGGCTGTACATTTGGAAAGTTTTGTGGTGAAAAATTGTACTTTCAAGCGTCTGGTACGTGGGTTCATTCGTGAGCAGGGGCCTAATTACAAAATTTGGGATCATGTCTTGATAGAGGATAACCAGTTCTTTGACTGTGGCTATTATAGTAATGGTGCCGGAGGTTATCCATGGATTGCCGGTTCCGGGAATAATGCGAATTCTAATTTATATAAGGACTTTGTGGTTCGTGGAAACACTTTCTATGATTGTCCGTTCCCTTCATTTTTCAGTGAAACCAAGCAGAGTGCATGGAAGGGAGGGGCATGGAATATAACGTTTGAAAACAATACTTTGGTTAACTGGAACACTCGTGCGGCAGGAAATATTTTCAATATGCGTAATATTCCAGATGGAAGTACTTATACGGTGAAAAATAACCTGATTGTTTTGACCAAGCAGGACGGTGATGTCCGAAAGATGACTATGGCAGGAGCTGATATCCGTAAGACAATGACTATGGCAGACGGTACAGCCGGACATGTGACATTGAATTTTGACAATAATTATTCTACAAATACTTTTTTATCCAACGGACAAATTTTTAGCAATAATCCATGGACTGCGACTAAAAATAATTTTGGCACCTTGGTCAACAATGGTTCTGCTACTTTAAATGGAACATTGGAAGTTTTTGTTGATGATATTTCTCCATTAGAACTGATGGTAAGTCCAAATCCACCACATAAGGCTACTGCTGATAACGATCAATATATGCATCGTGCAGATGCACTTGATGGTACGGCTGGAGAGCATGGTGTAAACTTGTATTACAATCAGACAGGTAAAGTTATGGAGTCAAAAATTTATCAGTTGAACATTGGTGCGGCTAAATGGCGTAATGGTTCTGCTAGATAGTAGAATGGGGTTTGATAAGTTTTATAGTTATTATAATGTGAATGTCTTCTGAGAATCTTTGGATTTTGAAAGACAGATATTTGATAGAAAAGCCGATCTGTGATAGATAGGCTTTTTTATGTATAGGTAAAGGGGCAGAGTATCAAAAATTGTATAGGTTTGATGATGTCTGTGCAAAATCTGCCTGAAAAAGACCAAATATTCTCTGTATTCAGATTGGAAAACGCATAATTTTGTTTGCTGGTTTTTATCAAAACATATAGGAATAATGAAAAATACATTCAAAAAAGTGTTTATTGGCTTTATGGCTTTTGCCATGGCAACCGGCTCCTTTGCGCAGCAAAGAGCTCATAAAAAGGATAATGAGTCGTATCCTAAGGAATGGAAACAAATAGCACGTATGGAGCAGGATTCTTTCTTTCTGACAGATGAAGCTCGGCGGATTGCTGAAAATGTATTGGCTTTTCAACGCTGTACGGGCGGTTGGCCGAAGAATATAGATATGGCCCGCCGCATGAATGATAAAGAGCTGGCTAAAGTGATAAAGGATAAATCACGTCGTGATGATTCTACGATAGATAATAATGCCACAACTGCCCAGATGATTTTTTTAGCCCGTCTTTATAGGCAGACTAAGGATATACGTTATCGGGATGCTTTCCTCCAGGGAGTGGAATATTTGCTGAGTGGTCAATACGAAAACGGAGGATGGCCGCAATTCTGGCCCGGTCCGCGTGGTTATCAGGTACATATTACTTTTAATGACGATGCCATTGTCAATACATTGAATATGATACGTGATATGATGAATCACAAAGCGCCTTATGAGGATGATTTGATAGACAAGACTTTGTGTGTACGTTTGGGAAAAGCCTTTAATAAAGGAATAGAGTGTATACTGGCTACACAAATTATAAAGGATGGAGAACCTTCTGTGTGGTGTCAGCAGAATGATAGGGAAACATTGAAGCCTGCACCGGCACGTGCATATGAGTTGCCGTCTTATTGTTCGGCGGAGAGTGCCGGAATTGTGCGTCTGCTCATGGAATTACCTGCACCCGACGCACGTGTGAAGCGGGCGGTTCACGGAGCCATGAAATGGTTTGACAGGTATAAACTTACCGGTTTGAAATGCGAGCGTATCGTGCTGGCAAATGGTGAGCGGGATACTCGTCTTGTGGAAGATCCTCAAGCCAAGCCTATTTGGGCGCGTTATTATGATTTGAAATATTGTGAACCGTATGTATGTGACCGTGATGGGCTGCCACGTCGCCATTTGGAAGAAATAGGAACAGAACGTCGTAACGGATATAGTTGGTACAATAGCAGACCGGCTGAGCTTTTTGCCATATACAATGCATGGGCGGACAAATATGATCCGAAGCATAAAGTGGCAATCAGTCTGGCAACCAAAGGAGCGAATGAAAACGGGCTTATTGAAATGTATCGTCGTCCCATGGCAGAGCGTACGGCTTTTGATGTGGTGGTAAAGCCGGGAGAGAGTATTCAGGCAGCTATTGAAAAGGCTCCGGAAATTCCGACAGTACCTTTTAAAATCTTATTGTTGAACGGAACGTATCATCAAAAAGTGATTATTGACAGGCCTAATATTGTTTTGGTGGGGGAAAACCGTGACAGTACGCGGATTGTCTTGGCTGAAACAGCCCAGACACGTGCCATCACGGAATATCATGGACGTCCGGTAGGCAATGGTGTCATTGTGTTGCAGGAAGGTGCGGATGATTGTGTTATTAGCGGACTGACTGTTTACAACAATTACGGAACTGCCGTTGAAAATACGACCATCCATCAGATGGCGATTTTTGGACGTGCCACTCGTACCATCATCATCAACAGTAATGTATGGGCCGATGGAAACGATGCCCTTTCCTTGTGGGCGCCCGGAAGCAATGGTATGTATTATCATGCCGATCTCTATCTTCGTTGTCCGGGTGTGGATTTTCTTTGTCCTCGCGGATGGTGCTATGCCACACGCTGCCATTTTTATGGTGATAGCCGTGCCATGATTTGGCATGACGGACGAGGTGACAAGAACAAGAAACTGGTTATTACCAATTCTTCATTTGATGCTAAGACACCGACACTTTTAGGACGCTATCATCATGATTCCCAGTTTTATCTCATCAAATGTAAAATGTCGAAGAATGTGCTTGACGGGAATATTCATTATGCTTATTCGGATAAAGTGCTTGATCCCTGTCCGTGGGGGCTACGTACCTATTATTATGGTTGTACCCGTGAAGGAGGGCATAGTGGCTGGTTAAACGATAATTTAAAGGAGGCGGAGAATGCTCCGGAGTTTTATGGCGTTACCGCCAAGTGGACATTCAATGGCAAATGGGACCCCGAACAACGTATCAGAGATCTTTGGAATGTGTTGGCCTACTAATTTAACAGTTTGTAATATGAAAATGCCCCCTGTTTTATGCTGTATTGTTTTTTTGTTTGTGTCAATGTTATCTGCTGTTGCCCGACAGCAGGAGAAGCCCCGGGTTATTGTCACTACGGATGGTGAGATTGACGATCAAAGTTCTATGATTCGTTTTCTTATGTATTCTTCTGATTATGATGTCGCAGGCATTGTTCAAGTCAATGGGGTACAGAAAGACGGACATAGTAAAGATAAATGGATCGAATCACAAATTGCCAAATATGCGGAATGTCTGCCTAATTTGAGGAAACATAATCCCGATTATCCCGATGCTGAATATTTGCTAAGTGTCTTGGCGGTTGGTAATGAGAACAGAGAGGACTTGCATAAATTGCCTCCTTTACTGTCTGATAGCGAGGGGGCACAGCTCATCATAAGGACATTGCTTGATTCTGATCCGAGGCCTGTTCATATTTTAGCATGGGGTGGAGCCAACACCCAGGCCAATGCCTTATGGCAGATCAAGCAGAAATATTCTGCTGCAGAATGGGCAAAAGCGGTATCAAAAGCCAGATTATATTGTATTTGGTATCAGGACGGCGGTGGAAAATGGATAGAACAGAATCTTCCTGAAATCATTATTTATGAATCGGGCGCACCGGATCATGATGGAGATATGTATGGGATTACATGAGTGTGGATTATTATTTTAAGAACAGACTTAGTAAAAATTCAAAAGAGTTGCAACAGATCATGGATAAACCTTGGTTGGCTGACCATATTAAGAATGGGCACGGACCACTGTGTGCCGCCTATCCTCAGGAATATACCAGTGAGGGGGATACTCCTTCTTTTATGCCTCTTATACGTAATGGACTTGAACAGCATACAGACTATACATTAGGAGGATGGGGAGGACGCCCGGAGTATAAAAATGGCAATCACATGCAAGATGGGAATGATTTGAAAAACGGTGTGCCGGATTCACATTATACTTTCCAGCGTTGGTTGCCTGCTATACAAAATGACTGGGCGGCTCGTGCCGACTGGTGCGTGGCTGATGAATATTCAAAGGCAAATCATCAACCTGTTGCCCGGATATTGGGAGAAAGTGTACGCACAGTCCGGCCGGGAGAAAAAATAATACTGGATGCCTCTCCTTCATTTGACCCTGATAAAAATTCATTGTCTTACCAATGGTGGCAATATCGGGAAGCAGGCAGTGTGCAAACAAAGGTGGCTATAAAGCACGTCGATGAGAAGAGGACGGAGATAATTGTACCGGATAATCCGGGCAAACAGTTACATTTGATACTTGAACTTACAGATAATGGAACGCCTAATCTAAAGTCTTATAAAAGAGTGATTCTGAATGTGAATTGACTTCCTGTATGAATTTTCATCCGTACTGTCATGTTGTTTTGAACAGGCCTACACTTCTTCCATCCGCTCCAGCTCCCATCCCCGGAACTGTATGATAATACAGTGCAGCTTCGTGTTCTGCACCAACTGCCATACCCGGGGTGCGGCAGCATATTCGTTAATCTGTTTCACCGCTTCCTGCCATTGCGTCCGGGCTTTCTCTTCCGTGTCCTTCACCGACAGATATTTCAGTTCAAGAATATAGCTATGCTTCACCTCGTAGCGCATCAGGTCCGGCATGAGGAAGAGGTCGCAGTAACCGTGGCTCAGTTCCATTTCCGGAGCCATCAGGTAATAAGCGTTTACGCTGAGGTAGGCGGTGAAGAAACCCTGTATATTTCGCTCGCCTTCCATGGCACTGCGTACAGATGAATTTTCCTTGTAGGCATGGGCAATGAATTCCAGTGTTTCGCGCCAATGGCCTTCGTAAGCCATTTCATCGAACAGGTCCATCAAATTGTTTAGGTTGATATGGCGTTTGTCCTGGTACTCCTCCAGCATGAATTCGTAATACTGTTTGCGCACATTATAGTTGGGGATACTCAATACCAAGCGGCTGCCGCGTGTGGCAGTGATGGTCAACATGCCATAATAGAAGAGCAGGCTGGGGAAGATTTCGGGTTTGGCGATTTCCTTGGCCGGGAAGGTGGTGATCAGGTTGGTGATAATTTGCCCTTCTTCGGTGATTTTACGTAATACGCCCTTGCGGTTGCCGTCCAGCTTGTCCAGCTGGATTAGTTTCTTCATTTTGTTGTAGTCCGTACGGGTGTTGGGATCTATCATCTCTTTAGGAGATTTGCCCAGCGTGATGTAATTGCGCAGGTAGTAAAGTACCATGTCGCAATTGAACATTTTCGGGTCGCGTTCCAGGCTTTCTTCTGCGAAACAGTAATTATTATACCACGGTTTCATCTCCCGGATCATTGCTTCGATGTCCGCGTCGATCGGGAGCTGTCCGGCATCCTTATAATATTGGAACATGGTGCGCACGTCCGTTTCGCTGAATCCCAGCATCATGTTGAACTGGTAGTCGGTACTGATATTCCAGCCGATGTTGAATCCGCTGGTCAGGTCGTCCAAGGTGACGGGGCTGACGCCGGTCATGAAGATGCGCTCGAACATGCCTTTGAATTTCTTGAATATTTCACGGTAGAATCCGCTGGCATGGGTCAGGGCATGATAAATGTCTTTTCCCTGCTCGTTCAGAACGATGTTGGTAAAGTTATCGTATTCGTCGATGATGAGGTAAAGTTTCATTCCGGATTCAGCCGCATGCAGGTTCAGGTAGTTCAACTTGCTGACAAAGTCGGGCTGTTCTTCCATCTTTTGTGCAAATCCGGGAAAATAATAAGGCTCATACACTTTGCCGAACAGGTCCATCACCATGCCGCAATAGTTATTGAAATTTTCTTCCAGTGAACCGCTTCCGCCACTGGCGCGCGAGAAATCAAGATACACCACCTGAAATTTTCCTTGCAGGGGGGTGGGGCGGCTGCCTATCCATAGATTGCCGAAGCGTTTCTGGAACTTTTCTTTTTGTGCTATGTCATAATACGCACGCAGCATACTCAAAAAGATACTCTTGCCGAAGCGGCGGGGACGGATAAAGAACAGGTTCCGGGGCTGTTTTTCCAGCAAAGGCAGATACATGGTTTTATCTACATAGTACATGTTCTGCTCTGCCACTTCCACGAAGTTGGCAATGCCATAGGGGATTTCTTTTATATTTTCCATCATTGCTTCTGTTGTCTTTAGTTCGTATCCGGATGCCAATACAACAAAGATAGTCTATTCTTCCTGAAGGAACAAAGGAAATAAAGTTTTTAATAGAAAGAAGATGTTCAAGGTAAGTTATGCGTTTGAAAGAAAATTCTTTATTACTCCCCGCTAGATTTCTACTGGGTCGAAAAAAAGGGCGTGCCAAAAGCCATGTTTATTATTTAGACCTTTTGGCACACCCTCTTGGTGGATTCTGAAATCAGTTTCTTATTTCTTCTCTGCCGCGGCATGTGGATAGTCAATCGTATAATGCAGTCCGCGACTCTCTTTCCGTTCCATTGCCTGACGGGTGATCAAATACCCGATGTTAATCATGTTACGCAGTTCGCAAAGTTCGCGTGAAGCCTTACAGCGTTTGAAAAGACGCTCGGTTTCTTCATATAAAATATCCAATCGGTTCCAAGCACGGATTAATCGCGTATTACTGCGCACAATACCTACATAAGCTTCCATAATCTGGTTCACCTCTTTCATGCTTTGGGTTATCAGTACCCGTTCTTCATTGTTCATGGTTCCTTCATCGTTCCATTCGGGGATATCCTCATTGAAGTCATACCGGTCGAGTACATTTAGTGCATGTTTGGCTGCCGCGTCCGCATAAACCACTGCTTCTATCAGCGAATTGGAAGCCAGACGGTTACCTCCGTGCAGACCGGTACATGAACATTCGCCGATAGCATACAAACGGTTGATGCTGCTCTGTCCGTCCAGATCGACTTTGATACCTCCGCACAGATAATGAGCAGCCGGAGCCACAGGAATATAGTCCTTAGTAATATCAATGCCTAGGCTGAGGCATTTTTTATAAATATTGGGGAAATGTTTTTTTGTTTCTTCCGGATCTTTATGCGTCACATCCAGATATACATGATCTTCACCGCGCTGCTTCATTTCGTTATCAATGGCACGTGCTACGATATCACGTGGGGCCAATGACAGGCGTGGATCATATTTTTGCATGAATTCTTCGCCACTTTGATTCTTTAAGACAGCACCGTAACCGCGCATGGCTTCGGTGATGAGGAAACTGGGACGGTCTCCCGGATGAAAGAGGGCGGTGGGATGGAATTGTATAAATTCCATGTCCTTTACTGCTCCTTTGGCACGGTACACCATAGCAATGCCGTCTCCCGTAGCTACTAGTGGATTGGTTGTATTGCGGTATACCGCTTCGCATCCGCCTGTTGCCATTACAG
>ERZ1504698.249-NODE-249-length-19364-cov-6.337822_pt1 | contig 19364 bp, 18 predicted proteins | sample MGYA00575737_ERZ1504698 | MGnify/ENA primary metagenome ERZ1504698 (study PRJEB39906, sample SAMEA3182068) | gut metagenome | biome: human; feature: gut; material: Stool; isolation source: human stools | place: Canada | collected 2013-11-18 ...
ACAACATCCTGGCTCAGGCAGGTCAGGCTATGCTGGCTCAGTCCAATCAGGCTAACCAGGGCGTACTGTCTCTGTTACAGTAAGCTTAAGCTGAGATCAGGTTGTTTCCTCAGGGGAACGAACCATATCTGTAAGAGTTATGTAAGAGCCAAAGGGCAGTCCATGATGGGCTGCCCTTTTCCGCCTCAGCGTCATACTCGAAAAACACCATATCAATAACCTCCTTCTTATTCTCAAGCAAAAATTCCTTCAAAATTGTTCTATGCGGTTGCGTTAATTTTCCTTTTGCAAAGGAATAATTTCCAAAGAATAGCCAAGAGGAATCAACACTTTTAAAAGAGTGTCCAATTGTGGTGTAGAGCGCAGAGATTCTATTCTTGCAATGGCAGGCTGTTTTACCCCACTGATTTTTGCAAGATCTCGTTGGGTTAATCCCTGCTTTTCGCGGGCTTCTATCATTTTGCCGATTAATTTCACTTCGAGGTTTATGATTTCCCGGTCTTCCTCGGAAACGTAATCATTATCGTTGAACATTTCGTCAAAATTTTTATATTTTTTCATGAATTATTCCTTTCCAGCCAATCATGCATATATGCCAAGGCTTTGCTTATTTCTCGATGAGGAGTTTTTTTAATATAGTAATGTAATAAGACAAATTTATTGTCCTTCCAATAAAAGAAAAAAATACGATTATTTAAAGGTCGTAATTCCCACAAATCCCCCTGTATATGTTTAACAATTGGATTTCCGATTCTGGTTCCATATTCCTTTAATGCTTTTATGTAAGCAAATATCTTGTTTTTCTGTATACGAACTGTTTTGCTATATATAGATTTCTTGGCTAAATCGGCAAAATAATCGCTTATAGCAGAATAGCCATTTTTGTCAAAATAATACTCAATATCGTACATCAAAATGTCCTTTCTAAAAGATAACATATTAGTTATCAAATGTCAACAATAAGTGCTATAATAATTAATTTCTGAAATTGCGGTAATAAGGGAAACTTTGACCACTGACGGGTCTATAAGAATTTTTGAAAGAAGAAAAATTACTTCTAATACCACCATACCATAGGGATTCCTTATTGGCAAGTCTGAAAAATGTTACAAAAAGGCTACAAAAAATCCAGAAAAATGTTACAGAACGCTTCTAAAGTTTTACTTTCCCGGCATTTTGGGGTAAGATAAGCAGTATAGATTCCTAAGGACACAGAAAGAGAGGGTTACTATAATTATGAAATTTCAGGACATGCCTTACGAGAGAATAGATTTTGCCAAAGTGCAGGAAGAGATGGGAGAACTGATCCGGGAGCTGGATGCGGCGAAGAGCGGGGAGGAACAGTTCGAGGTGCATAAGAAATATTATGCGCTGACGGATCGTGTCATGACGCTGATGACCATTGCGAATATCCGCTTCGACATCGATACTTCCGATAAATTCTACGAGGAAGAGCATAAATACTACGATGAGCAAGGACCGGTATTCAGCAATCTGGTGCTGGCTTATCAGAAGAAATTATATGAATCCCCCTACAGAGCTTATCTGGAGGAGAAGATCGGTCCGGTAGCGTTCAAGAATATGGAGCTGGCACAGAAGTCCATGAGCGAGGCGTTGATCCCGCTGATGCAGGAGGAGAATTCCCTGACTATGGAGTATGATAAGCTCATCGCCGGTGCGAAGATCGACTTCGACGGCAGGGAACTGAATCTGTCCCTGTTACGGCCCTATCTGGTGAATTCCAACCGCAATGTCCGCAGACAGGCATGGGAGAAGATGAGTGCCTTTTTCCTGGAAAATGAGGAACAACTGGACAGTATTTACGACAAACTGGTGAAAAACCGTACTGCGCAGGCCAGAGCCATGGGATATGAAAATTACCTGGAGCTGGGATATTACCGGATGAACCGCAACTGCTATGGTAAGGACGAGGTAGAGGCTTTCCGTCAGCAGATCAAAGAGTATTTTGTACCCTTCGCGGAAAAACTGCATGACAGCAGAAGACAGCGTCTGGAACTGGAAAAGCTTAGCTATATCGACGAACAGGTATACTTTAAGAACGGCAATCCGGCGCCCACCGGCACCCCGGAAGAGATCATGGCAGCCGGACAGAAGATGTACCGGGAACTGTCCCCGGAGACTGCGGAATTTTTTGATTTCATGATGGAGAACCAACTGTTTGACGTATTGGGCCGCAAGACCAAGAAAGCTGGCGGTTACATGACTTATCTGCCTCTGTACCATGCACCGTTTATCTTCGCTAACTTTAACGGTACCAGCGGTGATGTGGACGTCATCACGCATGAGTGTGGTCATGCGTTCCAGGGGTATCTCGCTGCACAGGATCCTATCAGAGAGCATGCGGATATCGGCATGGAGACTGCAGAGATCCATTCCATGTCCATGGAATTTTTCACAGAAAAGTGGATGAACCTGTTCTTCGGCAACAGAGCGCAGGATTACGTGGAAATGCATCTGGAGGATGCGGCTGCGTTTATTCCTTACGGCTGTATGGTGGATGAGTTCCAGCATATCGTCTATGAGCACCCGGAGCTGACCCCGGCCGAGAGAAAGCAGGCATGGAGCCGTCTGGAGCGGGAGTACAAGCCCCACCTGGATTACGAGGGAGATCCTTTCTTCGGACAGGGAGGCTTCTGGCAGAAGCAGCTGCACATTTACGACTACCCTCTGTATTATATCGATTATTGTCTGGCACAGACCTGCGCACTACAGTACAAGGTGAAGATGGATGCCGATTTTACAGAGGCGTGGAAGAGCTATCTGAAGCTGTGCAGGCTGTCCGCCAGTGATTTTTACACTAATATGATCAAAGAAGTCGGACTGGACAGTCCTTTTGAGCCCGGATGTGTGAAAAATATCGTGGAAAAACTTGAAAAATATGTGAAATAGCTTTCTTTTTCCGCAGAAATACGGTAAAATAAGGAGTCATTGGGACTTAAGACACCAGGAAGGAGACATGTAAGCAATGTCTAAGAATGAAAAAGTTACAGAAAATAAAGAACAAACAGAACAGAAGGTCATGACCAAATATGACCGTAAGGTACAGAAGCGTAAAGAGGAGAAGGAAAAGGAGAAAAAGGAAGAGCGCATCAGCACGGCCATAGGCATCGTAGTGCTTGTGGCTCTGGTATGTCTGGTAGCATCTTTCCCCATCCGTACCTATCTGGCAACTCATGAGACCTATGTGGTGGTCAATGGAGAAGCTGTAAACAAGGTAGAGTTCGATTACCAATACAACCTGACCAAGAACAATTATATCACCCAGTACGGCAGCTATCTGACATACTTCGGACTGGATACCAGCAAGGATCTGTCCACCCAGATGTATTCCGATACTCTGACCTGGCAGGACTATTTTGAGCAGAATGCTGTAGAGAGCCTGAAGCAGAATAAGGCGCTGATGGCAGAAGCCAAAGAAGCCGGCTTCACCTACGATACCACGGATGAGTACAACACTTTCAAGGAGACCATCAAAACCTCCGCTGCATCCGCAGGCATCTCCGAGAAGGAATATGTACGTTCCATCTACGGAAGCTATGCAACCATGAGCCGTATCGAAGAATATGTGAAGAACGACATGGTAATGAACGCTTATTATCAGAAGCTGCAGGAGGACAATGCTCCCAGTGATGATGAGATCCAGAGCTATTATGAGGAAAATAAGGCAACCTACGATTCCGTAGACTACCGCCTGACCACGATCGAAGCTGATCTGCCCACCGAGCCTACCGAACTGGCAGATCCCGTAGAGGAGACTGCTGCCGATACCACAGGTACCACCGATGGAACCGCAGCTACTGACAGCACACAGGATACCGCTTACCAGCCTTCCGATGCTGAGATCGCCAAGGCAATGGAAGATGCCAAGGTACTGGCAGATGATGCGGAGAAGACCGTGGCAAAAGACGGCGAAGCACACGAGAATGAGAAGAAGTCTTCCGTGAACTACCTGATCTCAGACTGGCTGTTTGATGATGCCAGAAAGGCAGGAGACACCACCGTCATTACTAACGACAACAGCCATTGCTACTATGCCGTGGCATTTGAGAAGAGATATCTGGATGAGACTCCTTCCGCAGATGTACGTGTGATCATTCCCACCGAGGATAAGACCGGTGAAGAGATCCTGGAGGAGTGGAAGAACGGTGCAGCTACCGAGGACAGCTTCGCAGAATTGTGCAAGAAGTATACACAGGATACTTCCGCAGTAGAGAAAGGCGGTCTGTTCGAGCAGGTGACCAAGACCGGTATGACAGAGGAGCTGAGCAACTGGATCTTCGACAACAGCCGTCAGGCAGGAGATACCGTAGCCATCACTGTCAGTGACACCACCTATGTACTTTACTACATCGGACAGGATCAGCCCGAGTGGAAGATCAACATCAAGAATACGCTAGTATCCGATACAATGAGTCAGCATATGCAGGATATTACCGCAGATGTAACAGTAGAGGATCCCAAGGGTAAGCTGAATTACCTGAAGGTGCAGGCAGAGGAATCCGCAGCCGCTGAGACCGCGACCGCAGAGACTCAGGAGATCACCGAGGAGCAGACCGCTGCTACCGAAGAGACCGCAACACAGGCACAGTAAAGCTTGCTCAGGAACAGAACATAGACAACAGACAAGTACCTGTTTCACTGCACAAGCAGAAGAGACAGGTACTGTTAGATTATGAGCAAAAATAGTCGCAAAAGGGCGGGAAACATGATAATGTGACTCTGCCAGTTACGTGAGCTGAACAGAGAATAACTTTGAGAAAGGTATGAATAAACATGCAGGAAAAAGTTCTGGTACTGGATATTGACGGAACATTGACCAATTCAAAAAAAGAGATCACAGAAGCAACCAAAAGAGGAATCTGGAATATTTTACAGCATGGTCACAAGGTGATCCTGGCTTCGGGTCGTCCCACCCCCGGCATGCGGAAATGCGAAGAGGAGCTGGAACTGAAAAAATACGGCGGATACCTACTGTCATTTAACGGAGCCCGTATCGTGGAGTGTAAGACAGGAGAAGTGGTCTATCAGAGAACACTGCCCCTGTCCATTGTGCCCGGATTGTACGAATTTGCCAAAGCGAATGGCTGCGGACTGATCACTTATCAGGGTCCTGGCGTCATCTCTGCGTTCGAGCCGGATGACTATGTGCAGCTGGAAGCCAGAATCAACGGAATTCCTATAAAGGTCGTTGACAATTTCGTCGAATATGTGAATTTCGATATTAATAAATGCCTGATGACAGCACCGGAAGAGATCGCACCGGAGCTGGAGAAACAGCTGCAGGAAAAATACAGCGATGTGGCAAGCATCTACCGTTCCGAACCCTATTTCATCGAGATCATGCCGAAAGATGTGAACAAAGCCACCTCTTTGGATCATATGCTGGAAGGCATGGGACTGACCAGAGAGAATGCGATCTGCTGCGGGGACGGTTACAATGACATCTCCATGATCGAATATGCGGGAACCGGCGTAGCAATGGGGAATGCCCAGCCGGCGGTCAAGGATGCGGCGGACTATATCACCGGCACCAACGATGAAGACGGACTGGTGGAAGTCATCGATAAGTTCATCATGAACCCGGAGCAGGCATAGCCTTTCTTAGAAACAAACAATAGACACAAAGCAGTAACAAGTGAAAACTCACAGAGCAATGAGCGTATGTGATTTTTGCAAAAGAGGATATATATGATTCAGATACAAATACCTGAAAAAGCGAAATATATCATAGAAACCATACAGAATGCCGGATTTGAAGCCTATGTGGTAGGCGGCTGCGTGCGGGATTCCATTCTGGGCAGATGCCCGGAGGACTGGGACATTACCACCTCGGCGAGACCGGAGCAGGTAAAGCAGCTGTTTCGTCGCACCATCGACACCGGAATCCAGCATGGCACCGTAACCGTCATGCTGGACAAGGAAGGCTTTGAGGTTACGACCTACCGTGTGGATGGAAAATACGAAGACAGCCGACATCCCAAAGAAGTGACGTTTACTCCGAACCTGGAGGAGGACCTGAAACGCCGGGATTTTACCATCAATGCCATGGCTTATAATGAAACGGAAGGCCTGATCGACATTTTCGGCGGATTAAAAGACATCGAGGCGAAGCTGATCCGATGCGTAGGCAACCCGGAAGAACGTTTTGGAGAAGATGCGCTGCGGATCATGCGGGCAATTCGTTTTTCAGCCCAGCTGGGCTACGAGATCCACGAAGATACTGAGGCGGCAATCCGGAAGCTGGCACCGACCCTGCAGAAGATCAGTGCGGAGCGGATCCAGGTGGAATTGACCAAGCTGCTGATCTCCCCTCATCCCGACACCCTCAGAGAAGCTTATGACATGGGTGTCACCAAGGTGATCCTACCGGAATTCGATGCCATGATGGAGACACCGCAGAAGCACAAGCATCATAAATACAATGTGGGTGAGCATACATTACATGCGCTTATGGAGATCGGGCCGGACAAGAATCTGCGTTATGCCATGCTGCTCCATGACATCGGCAAGCCGGCCACACTTACTGTGGATGAAGACGGAATCACTCATTTCTACGGACATCCGGCGGTGGGAGAAGAGATGGCGCGGAAGATTCTGCGGAGACTGCGATTTGATAATGATACCGTTGCGGTGGTCACCCGTCTGGTGAGATACCATGATTATGGCAATGATGTGATACCGGATCTGCGGATTGTCCGCCGGGCGGTGAATAAGATCGGGGAAGATATTTTCCCGCTGCTGTTCCCGGTGAAACGGGCAGATATTCTGGCACAGAGCGATTACCTGAGAACAGAAAAACTGGAGAATCTCGAACTCTGGAAGAAACTGTATCAGGAAATGCTGGAAAAGAAGCAGTGCGTCTCCCTGAAAACACTGGCGGTCACCGGCAGGGATCTGATCGACACCGGTATGAAACCGGGCAGAGAGCTGGGAGGGATGCTGCAACAGCTGCTGGAACTGGTATTGGAACATCCCGAGCAGAATACCAGAGAACAGCTGCTGGAAAAGGTAAAGGAACTGTCGGCAGACAAAGATTGAGCATACTTTACAGGCTTTCCTCATAAGATAGCGTAGGAACCGGAAAACGGTTAAGGACGTATCTTAGGAGGGATTGTAAGTGAATGACAGAGCAGTGGCACTGCTGGAGCAGTATGAGATAGAAGTATTGCGTACCCGAAAAGGAAGGGGAGCGATTCTGTGCGATACACAGCAGGGCTGCCTGATCTTCAAGGAATATACCGGAAGAGAGGAACAACTGCGTCTGCAGGAGCAGGTCCTGAAACACCTGGAGGAACGGGGAACCGTTCCTGCGGAGCGATTGCTTGCCACAAAGGAAGGCGCGTTATCGGTGACAGACCGGGACGGTGTCAGATATATTCTGAAGACCTGGTGGGAAGGCCGAGAATGTAATATCCGTGACAGGGAAGAATGTATGGAAGCCATGCGGCTTCTGGCGAGACTGCACGGTGATCTGGAATTTACACCGGTATTTCCGGAGACGGAGGAGACTTCGGCACCGGTCATAGAGAGATATCTCCCCAGCCGGGACTATGAGAAGCATAACCGGGAGCTCAAGAGAGCCCGCAGGTTCTTGAAACAGCGCAGCCAGAAGACCTGGTTCGAGATCCGGTTGTCTGCAGTGATTGATCCTTTTTTAGAGGAAGCAAGACAACTGTGTGAAGAATGGAAAGAGATCGAGCTGGCTGCCTCCGACAGCGGAGAGGAAGTACCGCTGTGTTTCTGCCACGGAGATTACCAATATCATAATATTCTGCGGCAGGACCGTGGATTTTTCCTGGTAAACTTCGAAAAATGTCAGGCAGACGGGCCGGTGAGAGACCTGTATCTGCTGTTGCGAAAGCTTTTGGAAAAAAGTGAATGGGATGCCGAATGGGGCAGAGTGCTTCTGGCGGCTTATGAAAGTGTCAGACCGTTAAAGCCCTATGAGAGACAGGATCTGGTCTACCGCCTGTCCTATCCTGAGAAATTGTGGAAGATCGTAAACTTTTATTATAATTCCGGCAAGGCCTGGATCCCGGAGAAGAATCAGGAGAAACTGGACCGCCTGTTGGAACAGGAAGCGGCCAGAAAGAAATTCCTGAAACTGCTGCAAAGATAAAAGCCGGGCAATGAACGGCAGACAACGGAAGAGACGTTGCGGCAGGATCGCAGCGTCAGAAGACAAAGGAGAAGCAAAACGTTGAAAAGATTCGAAGACAAAAAGTATTCGAAAACGAAACAGACAGTGGTAATCCTTTTGCTTGTGACAGCAATGTCATTTGCTGGATGCGGGCAGACAGCATCCTCCGGGACGGCGGCAACACCTGCGCCAACGGCACAGGCAGAGCGGATAGATACCGGCTTTGTTGTCACCAATCCGGACAGCTATGATTCCGCAGATACGGCGGTACTGGTGGATATCAATAATGTTGACAACACTGTCACACTGTTAAATCTGGATCTGGGCAAACGTTACACGCTGTCCATGGACGGAACAACGCGGTTCGCAGATAAATATGGAAAGGCAATTTCCCTGAGTCAGGTGCAGGAGGGGGACATCGTGGATGTGACTTTTTTGAAAAGTCAGAAGCATCTGACCTCCATGCAGCTGGCGCAGACAGCATGGCAGTATGAAGATGTGGAGCACTACGAGATGAATACCGTACGGAATGAGGTGGCCATCGGGGAAGAGGTGTTCCAGTTGTCCAGGGATACCCAGTATTTTTCCCAGGGACACAGCATTGAAAAAATGGATCTGAATCCGGCGGATATTCTGACGTTTCACGGCATTGACAGCACAGTGCTCAGCGTAACAGTGGAAAAAGGCCATGGATACCTCAGACTGGTCAACGATGAGAACTTTGTGGGCGGCTGGCTGGAAATCGGCCAGACACAGATCGTGCGGATCACAGAGGACATGCTGGTGACGGTGCCAGAGGGAAGCTATCAGGTAGATATCAGCTATAACGGCGGTGGTGGCACGAAAAATGTCGTGATCAACCGCAACGAGGAAACAACACTGGATATCGGTGATCTGGAAGTGGCAGAGGCACAGTACGGTATGGTGCTGTTTTCCCTGAGTCCTTCCGATACGGAATTGTATATCGATGGAAGCCAGGTGGATGCCTCTCAGCCGATCACGCTGGAATACGGTATTCACCAGATTATAGCAAAGGCGGACGGCTATAAGTCGCTTACACAGTATCTCAGGGTGGGACAGGAATCCGCGGGAGTAGATGTCCAGCTGGATAAGGCGGACTCCGACAGTGAAGACAGTACGGAAAGCAGCAGTTCTTCCAGCTCTTCCGCAACGGAATCTACCTCCACCGCAGATACGACTACGACCTATTACCGCGTGCATATTGATGCTCCGGAAAATGTGGAGGTATATCTGGACGGCAACTATGTGGGAATTTCCCCCTGCAGTTTTAAGAAGACCTCAGGAAGTCATGTGATCACCCTGCGAAAATCCGGTTATGAAACCAGAAGTTATACGGTACAGGTGGATGAAGAAGAAAAGGATGTATCCTACTCATTTGTAGACCTGACGGCCAGCTCTTCATCGACAGAATGATCCTTTCCGGGAGGGGAAGAAATGCCGTAAATATGCGGAAAAACCTTGACAAAAGGGATAAAAACAGATATATATATGTATAGACGTTTCAAAAGAACTATTTTCGAGCGTAAAATTAATAACGAAAACTCATTACAGGAGGAGTTCAATATGAACAAAACAGAATTAGTTGCAGCTATGGCTGATCAGGCAGGTCTTTCCAAGAAGGACGCAGAGAAGGCATTAAAGGCATTCACCGATGTTGTTGCTGAAGAGTTAAAGAAGGATGGTAAGGTTCAGTTAGTTGGCTTCGGTACTTTCGAAGTATCCAGCAGAGCAGCTAGAGAGGGTAGAAATCCTCAGAGCGGCGCACCTATGAAGATCGCTGCTTCCAAGGCTCCTAAGTTCAAGGCTGGTAAGGCATTAAAGGATATGCTGAACGCATAATAGAAGCTGAATTTTCAGAGACTCGATAGGACAACCTTTCGGGTCTCTTTTGTTTTTCAGAAACGGATGATCGTGAGGTTAAAAGCATGAGATTAGACAAATATTTGAAGGTATCCCGACTGATCAAGCGCCGTACTGTGGCTAATGAAGCCTGCGACAGCGGCAGAGTGCTGATCAATGATAAGCCGGCAAAGGCATCCGCCAATGTCAAAGAGGGAGATATCATTTCCATCTCTTTCGGCAACAAGGAAGTAAAAGTTGAGGTCCTGGATGTACAGGAGACCGTGAAAAAAGAAGAAGCCAAAGAACTTTTCCGTTATATATAATATCAGGTTCTCTATGTATAAATTTCCACATTTTCCCATACAATACATTGTAAGTCCGGTTCCGGAAGGAGCGGAGGATGGGAGGCTATGGAGAGAATGGAAGATTTAAACGCGACAGGACGTATGCATAAAGTGACCATGACCAACAGACGGACATGTACCGTGAATGGGGTAAATGACGTCCTTTCCTTTGATCTGCGGGAGATCCTGCTGGAGACGGAACAGGGGATGCTGATGATCCGTGGCAACGAGCTCCATGTGAACCGCCTGACATTAGACAAGGGGGAAGTGGATATTGATGGCCGGATCGACAGCCTTGTATATTCGGATACCGCAGCATCCGGAGAAAAACAGGAATCCTTCCTGGGCAGGCTGTTCCGCTGATGGATGAAAATGTTTTTCTGCTGCATTCCTTTCTGCTAGGTGTGGGGATCACTTTTCTGTATGATATTCTGCGGATCCTGCGAAGAGTGTTTGCTCACAGTACCAGCATGGTATCTCTGGAAGATCTGGCATTCTGGATCTACTGTGCGGGAAAGGTCTTTCTGCTGATGTTTCATGAAAGTAACGGGAACCTGCGATGGTTTGCCGTGCTGGGGGCATTGGCGGGAATGTACCTATATCACAGGACAATCAGTCCCTTTTTTGTAAAGTATGTGGCACTGGGCCTGAATACTCTTCTGCACCCAATCCGGAAAGCCTTGCGGATAACGAGAAATTGGCTGAAAAAGCAGTTGACTATACTTAGGAAAATGCTTAAAATATTCATTAAAAGGAGATGCGCGTATGGCAAGAAGAAAAGCAGCCTACCGCAAGAGACACCAGAACCGGTTCAGTATGTTCCTGGTGACCCTGGTCGTGTTGATGATCATGGTGGTCGTTGCGGTGCGGAGCGTGGAATTACAACAGAAGATTGCGGGCTATGATACCCAGATCGCAAGCCTTGGCGCGCAGATCGAAGCAGAGCAGGCCAGAGCGGAACAGATCGAGGAATTCGGTAAGTACACTCAGACGAAAGCTTATGTGGAAGAGGTGGCGAAGGATAAGCTGGGACTGGTATACGAAGGTGAGATCCTTTTTCAGGAAGACAATTAAGCAGGGAAACTGTTTCTCAACAGTGAACCTGCTTTTTTTGTCGCAAAAAATGAAGTCTCTCCCTCCCTCGATTTGACAAAAGGAAGAGGAAAACTGCCCTATAATCGTGAAAACAGAAAGGGGAGGATGCCATGATCATAGGGAAAAAGGAGCAGGAACGGCTGGAGAGAGAACAGTGTGCACAGATCTCACTGCTGTGCAGACAGAAACTGATGGGATATGCGGAGAGTTTTGAGGAACTGGGGAAGAGCTTTCGGCAGGAGATACAGATTACAGGAGAGGACAGGCAGAATATTCTGGAAAAATGTATGCTGTGGCAGAGCAGACAGATCATGGGAGACCATCTGCAGGAAGTGGCCCGGATCATGGAACGGGTGGCAGGAGAGGAACTGGGGTATTGTCCGTTGGAAGAGAAAAAGAGGAAAAGCCTGGTACAGGCGCTCAAGAGTGAAGGGATCATCGCCAGAGACCTCTGCTATGTGGAGAAGGACGGCAGCAGCTCCGGGACAGAAGCAGGGATCAGTATGACACTGTCCACCGAAAAAAGGCACTATAAGGCGGCACAGGTGGCGGACATGCTGACGGTATTATTGGGAAAAAAGCTGCAGGTTTCTTCAGGAAGCCCTTATCTCGTGGAGCAGGAGCCGCATTGTTTTCTGTTCACAGAGGAACCGAAATACATAGCACTGACGGGGGTGAGCCGGGCGGTAAAAGAAGGGGAGAAAGTCTCGGGGGATCAGTATGCCACCATGGAATCGGAAAAAGGGAAGCTGATCCTGCTGTTGTCTGATGGGACAGGCTCAGGGGAGGATGCCAGCCGGGGCAGCGGCAGAGTCATGGATCTCATGGAAAAAATGCTGGAGGCGGGCTTCGGGACCGAGGCATCTGTGAATCTCCTGAATTCCGCGTTGTATGCGCAAAATGAAGAGGACGATCATCCTACGATAGACCTTTGCAGCCTGGATCTGTATACCGGCGAATGTGAGATCTGCAAGGTGGGCGGTGTTGCCACGTTCTGGAAGACCTCCGGAAGGGTTCTCTGTGTCGGCGGCGAAAGCCTGCCGTTAGGTATTTTTCAAAAAGTGCAGATAGAACGACAGATGTGTCAGATCCGGCCGGGAGATCTGCTGGTCATGATGACGGACGGGGTTCTGGATATGATGGAAGACGGGGAAGAGCGCATGGCACAGGTGCTGGAAGGGCTGCAGGAACAGAACCCGCAGGAGATCGCAGAGAAAATATTGTCCTATGCCATCTGTGCCTCAGAGGGACGGATTCGGGACGATATGACGGTATTTGTGCTCTGCCTGTGGGAAAACACGTGATGCCGCCTTGATTTTTCCTCATAATTAGGATAGAGTAAAAACATGAATACATGGATGGATACGCGAGAAAAAGTATTTGCATATATCAGAGAGCATCACATGCTGCAGGCCGGCGACCGTGTGGTAGCCGGTGTTTCTGGAGGGGCAGACTCGGTTTGCCTCTTATTTTTGTTGCTGGAATGGCAGAAGGAAGTACCTACAGACATTGCCGTAGTGCATGTGGATCACGGCATTCGCGCGGAGGCCGGAGAAGATGCCCGGTATGTGGAGCAGCTCTGCGAGGAGAGAGGAATCCCTTTTTTCCTGACCAGGGCAGAGGTAAGGAACAGAGCCCGCATGGAGAAAATCTCTGAGGAAGAAGCCGGGCGCAGAACGAGATATGAGGCGTTTGAAAAGGCGGCAAAGGAGTGGGGAGCCACGAAGATCGCAGTGGCCCACAACAGCAATGACCGCAGCGAGACCCAGCTGTTCCATTTGTTCCGGGGCAGTGGAATCCGGGGACTGGCCAGCATTTTGCCTGTGAGAGATCGGATTATACGACCGCTCCTATGTCTGGAACGGTGGGAGATCGAGAAGTTTTTACAACAGCGAGGAATTGTCTATTGCAAGGATGCCACCAATGAGGAGGATGACTACACCAGAAATCGTATTCGGCATCATATTTTGCCTTATGCGGAGCAGAATATTGTAAAGGGCTGTGTAGCGCATATGAATCAGACGGCGGAGCTGCTGGCGGAGACGGAGGACTATCTGGAACTGCAGACAAAAGAAGCAGCTGGCCGATGTATCCGGGCAACGGACGGTGACGGAGAGTCCGCAGAGACGGGGGACAGCCGGAACGCGGTGATCTGTATTGCTGTGGAGTCTTTTCTGTCGTTGCATCCTGTGATCCGTAAGCGCCTCTTGTATGAAGAAGTGAAGCAATTGTCTCCCGGGCAGAAAGACATCACTTACCAGCATATTCAGGAGCTGCTGACCTTGTTTACCAGGGAAGGCAACCGGCAGATCTGTCTTCCGTTCGGCATCCGGGGTAGACGGCAATATGAGGAAGTCCTGCTGACAGTAGAGAGGACAGGCAGGGAGCTTTTGGAGAAGACGGAAGTGGCTGAGAAATATCAACCAACTCTGCAGCTGTCTCCCGGACAGACAGGGACAGTGGAATGTGAAGTGGGAACGGTGGAATACTGTGTGTGTGACCTGGCCGCTGCCCATGAAAAAAACCAAGAAGTTCCCACAAATCAGTATACGAAATGGTTTGATTATGATAAAATAAAAAAATGTCCGGTGATACGGACAAGAAAGCCGGGTGATTATCTGACCATTGCTGACGGCAGAGGCGGGATGATCCATAAATCGCTGAAAAGTTATCTGGTCGATCAAAAGATCCCACAGGCGGAACGCGACAGACTGCCGATCCTGGCAGAGGGAGAGCATGTACTGTGGGTCGTGGGATACCGTATCAGCGAATATTATAAAGTAACGGAGAATACAAAACGTATTTTAAAGGTACAATTAATAAGAAAGGAGTTCGCTTAAAAGCGAAAAGACAAAAGAAAATGGCAGAGCATATCAGAGTACTGTTGACAGAAGAGGAAGTAGATAAGAGAATCCAGGAGATCGGTGAGCAGATCAGCAAGGATTATGCGGGTAAGCAGGTACACCTTGTATGTGTACTGAAGGGTGGCAGCTTTTTCATGTGTGAACTGGCAAAGCGTATCACTGTTCCCGTATCTCTGGACTTTATGTCCGTATCCAGCTATGGCAGCGATACCAAGTCCAGCGGTGTAGTCAAGATCGTGAAGGATCTGGACGAATCTCTGAAAGATAAGGAAGTTATTGTAGTAGAGGATATCGTGGACAGCGGAAGAACCCTGAGCTATCTGCTGGAGATGCTGAAGGACAGAGGTCCGGCTTCTTTACGTCTGTGCACCCTGTTGGACAAACCCGAGAGAAGAGTGATCGATGTCCATGTGGATTATACCGGATTTAATATTCCCGATGAGTTTGTAGTGGGCTATGGTCTGGATTATGATCAGAGATATCGTAATCTGCCTTACATCGGTGTGGTAGAATTCGATTAAGCGATACAAAGATGTAGGAGGCCCGTGAAGTTGAAACAAAACGGCAAAACAATCAATTCATATTTTATATTTATCATACTTCTGCTTCTGGTGATCTTCGGCCTCAACCTGTTGAACAACCGTACAGATGAATACACCAAGGCAGAGTTCATTGCGGATCTGGATGCCGGCAATGTATCGGAAGTCGTGGTGCAGCCCAACGGAGAAGCACCTACCGGATATCTGGAGATCCAGATGAAGAACGGTGTATCTCATAAGCTGTACGCAACGGACATTACAGAACTGGAGACCCTGGTACGTGAGTATGGGTTTGATCCGGTAGTCAATGACATTGAAAGGGAGAACTGGTTCCTGACCTATATGCTGCCGATGCTGGTCGTGCTGGCGGTGGGAATTTTCCTGTTCATGATGATGAATGCCCAACAGGCAGGCGGCGGTAACGGCAAGATGATGAACTTCGGCAAAAGCCGCGCCAAGATGACATTGGGTGACAAGAGTGTCACATTCGCTCAGGTAGCCGGTCTGAAAGAGGAAAAGGAAGAACTGGAGGAGATCGTTGATTTCCTGAAGGAGCCGGGAAAATACACCGGTGTCGGAGCCAGAATCCCCAAGGGTGTCCTGTTGGAGGGCCCTCCCGGAACAGGTAAGACCCTGTTGGCGAAAGCCGTGGCAGGCGAAGCCGGAGTACCTTTTTTCAGCATCTCCGGATCTGATTTCGTGGAAATGTTCGTCGGTGTGGGCGCTTCCCGTGTGCGTGACCTGTTTGAAGAAGCAAAGCATAATGCACCTTGTATCGTATTTATCGATGAGATCGATGCCGTGGCAAGACGGCGTGGTACCGGTATGGGCGGCGGACACGATGAGAGAGAGCAGACCCTGAACCAGTTACTGGTAGAAATGGACGGTTTCGGTGTCAACGAAGGCATTATCGTCATGGCAGCTACGAACCGTGTGGATATTCTCGATCCCGCGATCCTGCGTCCCGGACGATTTGACCGTAAGGTAGCGGTAGGGACTCCGGATGTGGGTGGCAGAGAAGAAATACTGAAGGTACATGCGAAGAATAAGCCCCTGGGAGATGATGTAAATTTACAGCAGCTTGCACAGACTACCGCAGGCTTCACCGGAGCGGATCTGGAGAACCTGCTGAACGAGGCAGCGATCATCGCAGCGAAGGAGAACCGCTCCTTTATCGCACAGAAGGATATCAAGAGAGCCTTTATCAAAGTGGGAATCGGTGCGGAGAAGAAGAGCCGTATCATTTCCGACAAGGAGAAGAAGATTACGGCATACCACGAAGCAGGCCATGCGATCCTGTTCCATGTACTTCCGGATGTGGGACCTGTCTACACCGTATCCATTATTCCTACCGGTGTGGGAGCCGCCGGTTACACCATGCCTCTGCCGGAAAAGGATGAGATGTTCGCCACCAAGAGCCGTATGCTCCAGGATATCATGGTATCTTTGGGCGGACGTATCGCAGAGGAGATCATCTTCGGTGATATCACCACCGGAGCTTCCAGTGATATCAAGAAAGCCACCAAGACGGCCCGCCGTATGGTGACCCGTTACGGAATGTCCGATCATATCGGTGTCATCTGTTATGATGATGACGATGATGAGGTCTTCATCGGTAAGGATCTGGCTCATGCCAAGGCTCACAGTGAGGAGATTTCCGGTGAGATCGATAAGGAAGTCAAGCACATCATAGATGACTGCTATACCAAGGCAAAGGATATCATTTTGCAGCATGAAGATGTCCTTCACAGCTGTGCAAAGCTTCTGCTGGAAAAAGAAAAGATCAACAGAGACGAGTTTGAAGCATTATTTCAGCCGAAAGCAGATTCCTTTTTGAATACTGAACTTTCGTAAAGGGTCGGGAGTGGAAAAGGTTTTCGCAGGAAAATCAGAGATTTGGTAGTATTGTACAAACTACTTTTGTGAAAAATAGACAAAAACAGATATATGTTTTTGTAATATTTGTGAATTTTGAGAATAGTCAAAAATAGTAGTGCATGCTATTATAATACTCGTAACCCCCCCAATACATTATATAGTTTTTTGCTATACCCCATAAGAAAGAAATACCTTCTCTAAAAAGGGCAGTCCTCCCAAGACTGTCCTTTTTACTGTCTAAAAATCGCTGAATAAAGAGGCGGGCAGTTGTCAGATGTAAGGAAAAAGGGTATAATAAATAGAGCTTTTGAGCTTGGGACATGTCACACTGCCGGAGCGCACAAGACAACAAAGCACTTTGACAGAAGCAGTGTCATAATATAGATAGTAAGACATTAGTCTCAGAAAGGGTAGATACTATGGATCTGGAGCTATTACGGCGAACAGAATATAATCAGCAATATATTGCGGCCATGAGACCTGTATTTAACAGGAGAGCACTTTTTACAGATACCAGTGCGGAATATGTGATTCCGGAAGAGCCGGCCTGTTTTTCCGAAGTGACGATCCGCTTCCGGACCGCCAGAAATAATGTGGACAGAGTGTTCCTGGTATGCGGCGGTCAGAAACACCTCATGGTACGTGTGGAGAGCAATAATGACTTTGACTATTACGCTTATGTCATGCGGCTGGATGATCAGAAGGTGTCTTATTATTTTGAAGTGCAGACCGGCAGGATCACAGGCATCTACGATATGAGAGGTCTGGTACAGGAAGTCAATGAATATTATGACTTTATCATTATTCCCGGATTCCATACACCGGACTGGGCAAAGGGTGCGGTCATGTACCAGATTTATACGGATCGTTTCTGCAACGGAGATCCTTCCAATGATGTGCTTACCAATGAGTACTGTTACATCGGGGAACCGGTGCACCGTGTAGAGGATTGGGGACGTTATCCGGCACAGATGGATGTCCGCGAGTTCTATGGCGGCGACTTGCAGGGTGTGTTGGACAAGATGGATTACCTGCAGGATCTGGGCGTAGAGGTCATTTACTTTAACCCACTGTTTGTCTCCCCATCCAATCATAAGTATGATATCCAGGACTATGACTATATTGATCCCCATCTTGGGAAAATCGTCAGTGATGAAGGAGACCTGCTTCCCGACGGACAGCGGGAGAACCGTTTTGCTTCCCGTTATATTGACCGTGTGACTAACAAGGCGAATCTGGAAGCCAGCAACAAGCTGTTTGCTCAGGTGGTGGCAGAGGCACACCGCAGAGGCATGAGAGTCATCCTCGACGGTGTCTTCAATCACTGCGGATCCTTTAATAAATGGATGGACAAAGAGCGCATTTATGAAAATGCGGAAGGATATGACAATGGTGCCTATGTCAGTGCTGACAGCCCTTATCGGAATTACTTTGATTTCCACAATCAGGCAGCATGGCCCTATAACAATTCCTATGACGGATGGTGGGGACATGACACACTGCCGAAGCTGAACTACGAGGGATCCCAGGAACTGATGGACTATGTCCTTCATGTAGCGAAAAAATGGGTATCTCCGCCCTACAATGTGGATGGATGGAGACTGGATGTGGCAGCTGATCTGGGTCACAGTCAGGAATTCAACCATCATTTCTGGCAGGAATTCCGGAAAGCGGTAAAAGAGGCCAATCCGGAAGCCATTATTCTGGCAGAGCATTACGGCAACACCAGAGACTGGTTACAGGGAAATGAATGGGATACCGTTATGAACTACGATGCATTCATGGAGCCCGTGACCTGGTTTCTGACCGGTATGGAGAAACACAGTGATGACTACCGGGAGGATCTGCTCGGCAATTCCGAGAGCTTCTGGGGTGCTATGCGGCATCATACCTCCAGTTTCTCCATGCCCAGCTGGCAGGTGGCAATGAATGAACTGTCCAACCATGATCATTCCCGTTTCCTGACGAGAACAAATCATAAGGTGGGACGTACCAATACACTGGGCCCCCAGGCTGCGGAACAAGGTATTAATAAAGCGGTCTTCCGGGAAGGTGTTGTGATCCAGATGACATGGACGGGTGCACCTACGATCTATTACGGAGATGAGGCCGGTGTCTGTGGTTTCACGGATCCCGACAACCGCAGAACGTATCCCTGGGGACATGAGGATCAGGTGCTGCTGGCATTTCATAAGGACATTATCCGCCTGCGTCGTGAAAATGAAGAGTTGCGCAGCGGATCTTTGAAAATGTTGGAAAGCGATTATAATTTTATTTCCTATGGTCGTTTTAACCGGAAAGGTCAGTGTGCGGTTCTGATCAATAACAATAATCATCCGATCACCAAGGAAATCCATGTGTGGGAGATCGGTACGCCCAAGACCGGTAAGATGAAAGTGATCTTACAGTCCAGAGATGACGGTTATTGCATGGAAGGCGCGGAATATGAGATCAAGGCAGGCAAGATCCTGATCGAGATGCCCCAGACATCCGCAACCATTTTGAAATTTATAGAAGAATAAATATATGTAACTATTCAGAACACCATTCGCAAAACCGCCTCTGCGAGACTTCCTTTTTGCTCATGGTGGTTACTTCGCCCTATAAATAGTATCAAATG
>ERZ1504698.253-NODE-253-length-19141-cov-5.843026_pt1 | contig 19141 bp, 19 predicted proteins | sample MGYA00575737_ERZ1504698 | MGnify/ENA primary metagenome ERZ1504698 (study PRJEB39906, sample SAMEA3182068) | gut metagenome | biome: human; feature: gut; material: Stool; isolation source: human stools | place: Canada | collected 2013-11-18 ...
CCCGATCAGAGAATCCGTGCGATGCACGATGCGGGCGTGAGCGTCATCGAGTCGTAATCCAGTCCGGACAGCACCGCCAGCCCTGGCCGTTTGCCCGCAGCGACCTCGCCCAGCTCGGAAAAACCCAGTGCACGCGCTCCGTTCGGTGCGGCCCAGGTCAGGAGTTCCGCAAGAGGTATCTTCCCGAGATGCTGCATCTCGCCGAGCAGCGAAAGCGCCGTATTGGACGCCAGCGAATCGGTTCCGAGGCAGATATTCAGCCCGTTGCGGCGCAACAATTCCACCGGGGGAACCAGCCGCGAAATGTAACGATTCGAGCCGGGACACAGGCACCACCAGACCGGAGCCGTGAAATGATTCATTATCAAATCGATATCTTGCTGATTCACGCAGCAGTTGTGAATCAGAATAACGCTCCGGTCGGCCGGAACGCTCTCCACGATCCGCCTTGCCGGAGAGCCGTAATGCAGGAAATCGCACGTAAAACCCGCCTTTCGGTACCACTCCCACAACTCGCCGCGCTGTTCGAAGAGTTCGGCTTCAGCCGGCGTTTCCATGAAATGGATCGAAAGCGGTTCGTCGCCCTCCGCGCAGATCTCCCGGAAAAGGGCATCCTGCACGGAGTAGATCGAGTGAGGGGTCAGCGAAGTTTCGGGATAGCGGAGCAGACGCCGCTGTTCGTCCGTCGAGTCGGTATGCAGCCCGAAGACTTCGGCGAAAGTACGGTACGACAGGCGGCTGCGGGCTTTTACGGCAAAGGCCGAATCTCCGTTGGCTACATCGCCTACGGCCTGCATCCCCTCCGCCCACATCCGGGCGTCGGCCGCAGCGATGGCCGCAGCCCGCTCCTGTTCGCTGAACTGTCCCCGCACCCGGCCCATCGACCGGGCGAAAGCGGCGAAGCCGCCGTCCTGGGCAATAGCGCCCCGCAGGTAGGAGAGTTCCAGGTGGCAATGGACATTGATAAGTCCCGGAACCAAGACTCCCGCGTAAAATTCGACACCGGGTCTGCCGTCCGGCGCGGCGCACGTTTCGACGGATTCGATGCGTCCGTCGGCCCGAACCGTCACCAGCGGGTGTTTAACGAGATGCCTCCCCGTGAAGAGGTAGTTGGAGGCTATCCGGCGAAAAGACGGAGAAGAATTCATCGGCGAAGATTTTAAGACCCAACTGGTCGATGTAGAGGCTGTCCACGGCCTCTGCGGTTTCGGGCGTATAGGATACTTTCAGGTCGTATATCGTCACGTCGGGACGCCTGAACTTTTCGCGGGTCCCGTACAGGGAGAGTACGAGCGAACGGGCCGAACTGTCCGCCTGGAGTATCCGGGAAACACGCTCCCGGCTCGACTTCCGCAGGATCGAGGAGGATTCGCCCTTGCGGGAACTGTCGGCCTCCACCAGCCATACCCGCATACGGGGCGCGAGGTTCTCATCGAGCGAGTCGATCAGGTAGTCGAACGACACACGGTATTCGCCGGGACGTGTGTCGGGAATCCGAACCCGAAGCCGTGCGGTGTCCTTGATCCGGGTGACCCGGATCAGCGAGTCGGAATAGACCGTGCGGGTGAAACGGCGACGGGCCACGTTGTCGATCGTATCGAGTACGCCGACTTCGTACTTGTAGTAGGCGCTCTCCTCTTCGAGCAGCCGGATGGATTGTTCGACCACGTCGCTCAGCTTGGCGCTTTTGCGCCGTGAGAAGTTGCCGATAGTATAGCGGACATCTTCGGCCGTGTAACCGTAACGGCTGAAAACCGGTTCGTAAAGTTCGAGCGAGTCGAGCTTCACTCCCCGGTCCGAAACGTAGGCGTTGATGAGGTAGGCATCCCGGAAAATCCGGGCCAGCTCCTCGTCGGGGATCACCTTGTCCCGGGCGCAGGAACCGAGGGCGGTTGCCGCCGCGATCAGACAAAACAGACGGATCAATCGTTTCATATCATAGTTTGTTGTTTTTCATCACACTCCGCACGGTCAGCTCCGAAATCGCCAGAATTACCGCCCCGAAAGCCGCCGCAACGATCAGCAAATCGCTCCAGCGCATCTCTACGGGATAGCTGTATAACAACAACGTATCGACCGGGATGCGAATCATTCCGAAATGTTGCTGTGCCAGGCAGAAGCCTACGCCCAGCACGGCTCCTATCGACGCCCCCAGACCGCCGATCAGGAGTCCTTCGCCGACGAAGATCGAACGAATGAGCTTCGTATCGGCGCCCAGGGCACGCAGCGTGGCCACATCGTCCCGTTTCTCGATCATCAGCATCACGAGGGTCCCGACTACCGAGAACGAGGCGAGCACCAGGACCAGCAGCGAAATGAAGAAAACGCCCCATTTCTCGTAGGCAACCAGTCGGAAGAAGAGGGCGTTCATCTCGTCGCGGGTGCGCACCGTGAAATCGTCGCCGACGATTCCGGCGATTTCACGCCGGACCTTTTCCGCGTCCGCACCGTCGGCTACGCGCACCGAGATCGCCGATATGCGTCCCGGACGATCGAAAAGTTCCTGGGCTGCACGCAGGGAGGTAAGTGCGTATTCATTCTCGCTTTCCAAATCGAGAAAGAAGAGTCCTCCGACGTCGAGCCGCCGCACCGAATATCCATCGACGGGAAGCAACGACGAGAAACTGCCGCGCCGCAGGGCATAGACGGCGACTTCGGCACGGACCAAAGACCGGATTCCGAGCGTGCGGGCCATGTCGCGTCCCAGCACCAGTCGGTCGAGATCGCCCGTGCGAACGCTCCAACTGCCCAGCGGGATCGTTTCCTCGATCGGGAACACTTCTGTATAACGGTCGTCCACGCCTCGCAACGTGGCCATCGTCTGCAAACCGTCCCGTTCGAGCAAAACCTGCTGTTCGAGCAGGTACGAAACGACCCCGACCCCTTTCACGCGGGTCAGCGCCAGACTGTCGATTTCCGCAGATGCGAAGGTCTGCCCTTCACGGGGGGCAACGGTCAGATCGGCATCGAAGGCCGAAGACATGGACTTGGCGAAATCTCCGAAACCGTTCAGCACGGACAGCAGCACGATCATCGCCGCAACGGGCATGGCGAACGAAAGAACGCTCACACCCGCAATAACGTTGATCACCGAACGGGATTTCGGTGAAAATAGATAGCGGCGGGCAAAGAATCGGGTGAGCATCGGCCTTCGGCGGATCGCAGGTTACTCCTCGCGGTGCATCGCCCGGTCGATCTGCTCGATGTACTCCAGCGAATCGTCCAGGAAGAACTGGATTTCGGGGACCGTCTTGAGCTGGTTCCGAATCCGCTGACCCAATGCCCGGCGCAGGAACCAATTGTGCTGCTCCAGCGTGGCCATGACAGCGGCATTCTGTTCGAAGGGAAAGACGCTGACGTAGATCTTGGCGTATGAAAAATCGGGCGAAACCCGCACGGCGGTTACCGTCACGAGCACTCCCCGTACGATTTCGGCCCCCTCCTTCTGGAAGATTTCGGCCATGTCGCGCTGAATCTGTTTGGCGATCTTTTGCTGGCGTGTAGTTTCCATATTTCGGTTATTTTGTGACTCCTTTGTAATTGAAAACCTCCTTGTTCTTGTCCCGCTTGGGCGGACGGTTGTTCCACTCCGTGAAACCGGACTTGTTGAAACGGTAGCTGACGCCGATGCTGAAGGTCAGGTTATCGAGCGGGGATCGCTGGGGGGTAGTATAGAATGGATTTTCGTAGCCGTCCGTCGTATTTCCCGCATACTTGTTGTGATTGCGCAGCAGGTCCGAATAGCCGAAGTAGTAACGCACCCGAACGCTGAACTCCAGTTGCTTCACCAGTACGGCGACACCGCCGCCGCCCGCCAGACCGTACCCCCACCGGTTGTCGCGGACCACTTTGAAATCATATTCTCCCCGCCAAGGACCTTTGGACTGCTCCGGAGATACCGTCGAACCTTGTTCGTTGATGAATGTCGAGGAGATGTTGTAGGAGAAAAAGACCGCCGCATCGAGATAGACGCGCATCCGGTTTTTGAACAGGTAGATGTGCGGCTGCCAGACGATCGGCAGCATCAGCGACTTGACGCGGCGCGTGTACCATTGGTATTTGGCCGGGTCCTCTTCGGTCGGATTCTGAAGAAACGAGAATCCCCGTTGCAGATATTCGAAATCGATGCCGAAACCGCCTACGAAACGCTGGGGTCCGTAATAGCGCCACGTTACGCCCGCCGTGTAGCATCCCCAGACCGCCCGGGTTTCCTGGTCGGGATAAAACCGGGCATTGCCGTAGCCGTAACCGCCCGTTACGCCCAGCGTATGCTGTGCCGCCGCTGTGCCGCCGCACAGCACCGCTCCGAGGAACAGGCATATCATTCCTAAACGCCTCATCATCTCAATCCGTTCATCATCGTGTTCATACCGCTGTTGAATCCTCCGCCCATGGTGCTCGTCGTGTTCGAGGTATTGCTGTTGGTGTTCCGCCTGGGATTCTTGGCCCGCTCTTCCAGCACCTTTTGCAAGCGCAGGGCTTCGCGTTTTTCGAGCAGCTCGGCGAGGGATTGCATCGTTACCGGCGCGAATACCTTGTTCATATCGATAGTAAGCTCCACTTCCCAGTTCTCCTTCGCCGCGAAGGTATCGATGTTTTTATCGTCCATATAGTATTCGGCCCGCTCGGGCTGCCGCCGTTCCACCAGATTGCCCGTGTCCCAGCGACCGTTATCGTTCATGTCCTCGATGATGCGGAACTTCACGTTGCCGGCCGGTACGTAATTGAAACGGCATACTCCGCTGTGCACGCCGGTTTTTTCCTGAAGGAGTTTTCCCGATTCGTTCAGCAACTGCACGATGTAGCTCGCCTCGTCGCTTTTACCGACCACATTGACGATGAACGTAGCGAATTTCTCGGGATCGACACCCGTGTAATTGACTGCGATCGAATCGTTTTGCTGCTCCGCCACATCTGCCAACGCTCCTTTGGGGATGGTCAGGGCATAATTGTTTTTCAATTGCCAGGGAACATCCAGCCACCAGCGCCGCATGTTGGCCGTATCCTGCTGCCATCGGATCCGGATCGGACGCGGTTCCTCCTTCTCCATCTGTTCTGTCAGCACGACGGCAGCCGAGTCGAACCGGACCAGCGGGTAGTCGAATTCGACGTACAGCTTGGTTTCGGGGGTAACGGAACCGGTCGTGGAAAACTTGTAGGTAAACGTACTCGGCTTCTCCGGTTCGACCCACTCTTCGCCGGCAGCCAGTGTCTTCTCTTTCTCCTTTTCGAGCTGCTCTCGCTCTTTGGCCTCCTCTTTCGATTCGATATACCGCCAGGCCAGTTTCAACTTCTCGGTCGAGGGAAGCAGCCGGTCGAGGGAGTCGTGCTTCATGTAGGTAATTTCTCCCCGGATGGTATCGGGCAGACTGGCCGAAGGAACGTCGAACCACAACGCGATCGTATCGCGGTTGCGTGATTGAGGCTCAATGATTACGCGGTCGGCAGGGATGCTGTCGAACACGATGCTGTCGATCCGGGGATGGCCCGCATTGAAATAGAGGAGCGCCTTGTGCTGCACCGGACGTTCCGATTCGCGCAGGTATTGCCGACCGAAAGCCTCGTCGGTAAACATTCGGAAGTAAAGCTGCGGGTCGGCCGTCACGTAGCGGCGGATCGAGTCGTACCAGATGCCGAAGTCGGGCAGCTCAGCGGGGTTGTACGTTCCCGTGAGAAAGCCTACCTGATCGACCGAAGGTTCGTAAATCTGGTTGTTGTTCTTATCTTCGAAGGCATAGACCCGGTAGGGAATCGGCTTGAGGTTCTGGGCGATGAAAATACCGTTGGTTTCCGCACGGGCGATCACCGCAGGCTGGTATTTGAACATCGTCGAGTCGTATTCGGGAACATCCTCCACCGAATCGGCCGGAAAGAAGCAAATGAAACTTTTGGCTACGCTGTCGGCCGTGTAGCTGTCGGCCGTATATCCCGAAACGACCATCGAATCCACCTCCGGGCCGGTCGAGAAGACGTAACGCATCGAGTAGAGCGGATTGCCCTCGTTGTTGTCGCGCACGGCACTGCCGAAATTCAGCGCGTAGGTCGTGTTCTCCTTGAGCGTATCCTTGATCTGGATCAGGATGCCCCGGCCCCGGATCGAAAGCTGGGGTTTCTTCTTCATCTGGGGCGACGTGAAAAACTCTTTTTGCTGGTCCTTGAGCTGCACGAATTCGTCGAAAGTGACGTAAATCTTCCTGGCGGTGAAGTTGGTCGTGAAGTTGTCCGGCAACATCGACACGATCACCGGGGGAAGGGTGTCGATCGGGCCGCCTTCGAGGTTCATGACGGTCGCGCAGCGCCACAGGAACGCCGGGCAGAACATCGCAAGGACGCAGACCCGAAGCCAGACGATCGCTTTATGGTTTTGTCGTTTCATATCGTTTTTCTGTTATCGAAACAAGGACGAGCGGGCGCCGGAAACTGCCGGTTCGTCGGGAGTGTCCGGATTCGGATTATCGGGCACATCCGGGTTTTCCGGGGTGTCGGGATTTTCGGGCGTATCGGGATCGTCCGGAGCTGGTGTGTCCGGGGTATCCGGGTCGTCAGGCGTACCGGGATCGTCGGGATTCGGGTCTTCCGTTCCCGGATTGTTCGGATTGTCCGGGTTATCGGGCGTGTCGGGATTTTCAGGATCAGGATCCGGTTCCGGCTCGGGTTCCGTATAAAAGTCGTTGCACATGATCCACTTGCCCTTCAGGAAACGTTTGCCTTTTTCTTTCGGGTAAAAGGTTACGCTCACGTGCATCTGCGGAAGATTCTCCCCGATGGCCTGCTCGGTGAATCCGTAAAGCCGATTCGACTGGTCCACGGCCAGGATGAGAAACCGGGGGCCGTTGAGCTGCATCGCCAGCCAGTTTTCGTTGCCGTCGATCTCGTACGGCTCGCCCTGGGCGATCGGCCGCAGCTTCTCGCCGGTTCTCCGGGAGGTGATTATTCCGGCCACGGCGTCCTCGTAAGAGAGCACGCTCCATTCGGTTGTGTCCGCGTCGAAGGCATAGGCCAGCATATCTTCCCGGGGGATGGGGGTCTTGACGGTACCTTCCTGCGCCCAGGGCCGGAGCACGTAGAATGTTTCGTAACCGATCGACTTGAAACATCCCGTCCCCGCCAGGGCTGCGGCCACCGCGACGAAAGTCAGTATCTTGAACTTATGCTTTTTCATGGGTTTCATTCCGATTTTTCAGCTCTTCGAGCAGCTCTCCGACCGTTTTCCCCAACACCGGATGGCGGTAGTCGCGCATCCATTCGCACAGGGGGACGAGCACGAATTCGCGCTCCTGGATCAACGGATGGGGAACGGTCAGCCGCTCGGTGCGAATCACGCGGTCGTCGTAGAAGAGTATGTCGATGTCGATCGGGCGCGACGTATATCGGGCACCGGTCCTTTGTTTGAGCGACTGTTCTGCCTCGCGGTCGCGCCCCAGTTCCCGCTCGATCGCCTGTAAAGCGTCGAGCAACTGTTCGGGCGTCAGGTCGGTATCCACCTCGAGGACCTGGTTGGAAAACTCCTCTTCGGCATCGAAACCCCATGCTCGGCTCTTGTAACGGTGCGAACAGCGCATGACGGGTCCGGCGTGCTGGTTGATCAGCCGCTGTGCGTTTTGCAGGCGGGTCTTTACGTCGCCCACGTTTCCTCCGGTCAGTATGATCGCTCTTGCCATAATTACAATTTTTTAATCATCTTACTCACGCTCAATGCGAAATGGGTGAACACGATGGTCGGGTTCCCGTTTTGCCGGATCTGGGCCATCGCCGATTCGGCCTCCGCGACCAGCGATTCGATGTTCTGGTTTCCGATGAACGGAGCGAAATTGCGGCAGAACTTCGCCTCCTCACCCCACAGGCAGGAGATTTCGCCCAGTCCCGCATGCAGCAGGTAGCTCTCCCGCAAAAGACGCACCGCATCGGTCAGGAAAGCCCGCTGCTGCTCCCGCGAAAGTTGGGCCACCTCTTCGGCCCAGGCCATCAGTTCGAGGTGCTTGTCGTTGTAGCTCAACCGCATGAGCGAACAGAAAAATTCGAAATCGTCTTTGCGGAGTTCGTTCCCTTCGCCGCGCAGCAGATGCTCCAGTTCGATCAGGTCGCCCGCAGCCAGCCGGGTAAAGGTACGAATTTTCTCCGGATCGCGCTCCCCTCGGCGTTCGAGCTCCGCACGAACCTCTTCATCGGTCAGCCGGGGTACGACCACCTCCTGCGTTCGTGACAGAATCGTGGGCAGCAACAAGTCGGGACGCTCGCTCACCAGCACGAAGAGCGTCTTTTCCCACGGCTCTTCGAGAATTTTCAGAATCTTGTTGGCCGCCTCCTCGTTCATCGTTTCCGGAAGCCATACGATCACGCACTTGTACTCGGCGGCAAAGCTCTTGAACGAGAGCTTGCGGATGATACCGTCGGCTTCGCGGGCCGAAATCGCCCCTTTGAGTGTCCGGCCCAGGTCGAGGCGGTCGTACCACTCCTGCGGCGAGAAATAACCGTTTCGCTCGCTGACGACCTGCCGCCAGAGCGGCATGAAGTCGTCGCTCAAAACCGCTTCTCCCGATTTTTTACCCTGTTTATTGACCGGGAAGACGAAGTGCAGGTCGGGGTGCGCCAGACCGGCGATCTGCCGGCAGTTGGGACATTCGCCGCACGAATCACCGTCGCGGCGGTTCGTACAGTTGAGGTACTGTACATAAGCCAATGCCAGCGGAAGAGCCCCGGCTCCGGGACGTCCCGTGAAGAGCTGGGCGTGGCTCACCCGTCCGGCATCGACCCCGCGCACCAGATGACGTTTCAACTCCCGCTGACCGATGACCTCCGAAAACCGCATTTTACTCCCTGTTCCGCTGCATCCGCCGGAGCCGCTGCCGGACCGCGATGCATAGCATCGCCACCAGAACCAGTCCCAGCGTCAGCGTGCGATCGCGGCCGGGTTCCCACGAAAGGGCCATGACTCCGGTCATGAGCAGCGTGCCGCTGAGCAGCAATATAATCAATTTTTCACTCATCTTTCGTTGTTATTTATGCCCCGGTGCATTGCGGAACGGACCAGTGCCCGAAGGTCGATCTTCTCCCGCCGCACGGCATAGTAAAAGTAGAGCAGCAACAAGGCCGCGTAGCAAGCATATCTGGGTACAGCCGGAGCGACATGGTCATCCACGACGACACTCACGCCGTATAGAACCAGCGCCAACGCCACATATCCCAAAATCCGTCCGGTCTGGTAAGGCATGGGATAAAAACGGCGGTTGAGCCAAAAACTTACCGCAACCATCGCCGCTTCGCTGACTAAACGAGCCCAGGCTGCTCCGTAGTATCCCCAGCGGGGAATAAATGAGAGGCTGCATCCGATCGTAAATATCAGGCCCACAAAGGTAACCACGATAGCCAGCGAGGTTCGCTCCTCCCGTTTGTACCAGAACGACAGATTGAGCCATACGCCGTTGAGGACGTTCGCACCCAACACCACCGGTAAAATGCCGATTCCTTCGCGGAAATCCTTGCCGACGATGAGTCCGAAAAGATCCCGGAAAAAAGCGATTCCCAGGAATATGAACATCGACACCAGCACGTAGTATTTAAGTGCTGCGGCATTCATCTGCAAAAAGTCCGATTTTTTATAATCGGCCAGGAAGAAGGGTTCGGCGGCCAACCGGTACATCTGCACGAAAAGCATGAGCACCATACCGATTTTGACGATCGCTCCGTAAATACCCACTTCGCCCATCGCACCTTCCGGTACGAGGTACTTGATCATCTGGGGGTATATGAATTCGTTGGCCGTGCCTGCGATGCCGCTGACCATCAGCGGCAGTGAATAGACGAGCACCCGCCGCAGCAACTTGCCGTCGATACGGGGCAGAGTGCGGTTCGTCGTGGTGAGAATTGCCAATAGGGTGAGCAGGCTGGCGATCAGGTTGCCCACGAAGACCCAGCCTACGCCGAACGATGTTTCGTAAAAGCCGGCAAGACCGAAGGCCACTGCCAAAACTACCGTAATTACGACGCTGAAGGCCTTGAACCCGACATAGGTCAGGGCCCGTCCCTGTTCCCGCAGGCGTGCAAAGGGAATCGCCGTGCAAACGTCGAGGAAAATGATCGCCGCGACCCATACTACGAAGTCGGGGTTTGCGGCGTAATCCGCTCCCATCCACTCGGAAACCGTCGTGCGGAAGAGGGTTACCAGCCCGAAAAAAAGCAGGGCTGCCAGGGAAGTGATGCCCCATGTGGTAGCGAACAATCGCCGTTTGGCGGCCGTCACGTCGCCGCCCGCTTCGTCGGCTTTGGCTGCAAAACGGAAGTATCCCGACTCCATTCCCATCGTCAGGATCACGAGAGCGAATGGAATCAGGGCATATACGTCCACGGTGATCCCGTAAATGCCCGGGTCGAACACCCGGGTGAAATAGGGTGTCAGCAGGTAGTTCAGGAATCGTACGACGATCGTACTGATGCCGTATATGGCGGTCTGTTTTGCGAGTTTTTCGAGCATAAGTCCTTATGGAGGACAAATGTACGAAATTTATTTCGCTTTCGGTCTCCCGGTCCGGGCAAATATCCGGTCCGGGCGTGCCGCTGTCCGTCGCTGCCCGGATCGGAGAGGACGCGGAACGGGCGGAACGGAATTTCAGGTATGGCGGACCTGTCTTCCGGACTTTCCGAAAAACGATGGTTTTACAAGATGCGGCTCGGGCTGGCTCGACCGACCGACGATCGGAGCGGATGCAGAAGGCTCTCGTGGATTTCGCCGCGCAAGGAGGAGAAATGCTGATCAAGTTTGGCTTGTCACTCACTTTTCCCCATCTTTGACATAGTCTTAGATAGGATGCGCCTCGGAAAACTGGGCCCAAGTTTCCATTTTTCTCTCGGCTTTCCCTATCTTTGCAGAAGATAGGATTCGGTTTGGCAATCTTTTGGGTGCAAGTCCGCACGATTGCCCTCACATTTCACTATCTTTGTCAGGAAACATTCACTTAAAAAATTTCAGGAAATGGCTACGATTCAAACTTTGTATCTGGGCGATTTGCGGACCGAAATCACGCACGTCCAGTCCGGCAACCGGGTTATCACCGACGCTCCGACCGACAACAACGGCAAAGGCGAATACATCTCTCCGACGGATATGGTCGCTGCGGCTCTGGGAAGTTGTATGCTGACCCTGATGGGGATAGCCGCTCGTCGGCTCGAAATCGACCTGAAGGGAACGCGTGTGGAGATCCAGAAAGTCATGGCCGCCGAACCGCGCCGCATCGCCGAGATCCGGCTCGATTTCTACCTGCCGGGCGATTACAGCGACAAAGACAAGAAAATCCTGCAAGGCGCGGCCGAAACCTGTCCCGTCGGCAAGTCGCTCCATCCCGACATCCGACAGGCGGTCACCTGGCATTACGGCAGTGCGAAATAAAGGGGCCGGGAATATACGGCGGCGACCGTCAAGGGCGTTTTCCGCCGCGACGTGCGCGATGAAGCCCGAACGTGGTTTGTTTTATTTGGTGATCAAAACAAAGAAATGTTTAATTTCGGATCAGGAGGAAAACTTCTTCCGACCCTGTTCCGGGAATTTTCAGCAATTCCCGGAACAGGGGCCGACCGAAAACCCTGAAACTACCCGGTACGACACAGTTCAGATTTTTTCGCTATTCTTCGGGTTCTGGCTATTGGCCGGCTGTACGGTCGATCCGGGCGCGGAGCCGGGTCTTTCCGGTAAAAATTTTCGACTGCTGAAAATCCGCATGCGGTCCCCGTCGAACAGGCCCTCGAGGATTTGCAAGTCCTTCTCGAGGCGATCGACGCTCCGGCGGAAGACGGCGCCGCCACCCGCAGCGGCGGTGTGCGGCGTGTGAAGAGCGTGACGACGGTTTCTCCCGAAGCGTTGAATCCCGGCGGAACCCGCAGCGAAGCCACGGCCGATGTGGAAGAGCTGCTCTACATCGTCAATTTCGAGAACGAGGCGGGCTATGCCATTCTGGGGGCCGACGACCGGTTGGAGCCGGTCTATGCGGTCGTCGATGAAGGAAGTCATAACGGGTATTATTACGTCGGAGCATTCAATACGGCGAAAAGCCCGGTTACTCTCGGGGTTTCGAGCACCGGTCCAGGCGATTTTAGCAACGATAACGAGATAATGATGTATATGTTATGAGAAAAACGGGTTTATTGGCTGGACTTATTGCACTGACGTTTATAATCGGTTGTGAATCGGATAATTCCAGATCGTTCTATTCGAAATATTACATTGAAAACTATGTGGACGGGGATTTGATTTTGTTGCCGTACTACGCTGTCCGGTCTTCGGCATCGGAGCTACCTGCACCCGTTTCGGAAGGATTCGGAGTTTCCATATACGAAGGAGTTTACTATCAAAGTCCGGAATTGAAAGGTGCGCAGCATCCCGATGAGTTCCTGCGAATTGCCGAGCGTAACGGAGATACTGAATTCAACAACTGGAAAAATCCCCCAGAACAGGATTTAATGGCTTTCGCGGACAACTTTACGGGAATCCGGGTTACCAGCGACAAAGATTGGAGCGCCGAATACCCGGCAGGAACGTCGTTGAACGATAAAATGGGAGTTCGGTATGTAAGCTATGCCGAATACATAGAGAACGATTATCATTCTTATTCCGATCTTGGGAAAGAAATTCTATTTCTATACAACAAACCGTTGTCGGCCTTGCAGCCCGGCGATCTGCGGGTGATCGAATACACTCCTTCCTCCGCTTTCGTGTCGATCGACTCGTTTATACTTTATTTTACGTCGGTTCCCGACAATCCGGGCGAAGAGCACACTTTTACGGTGGAGTTCACCACTTCGGACGGCACGGTCAAGACCGCCTCGGTCACCTGCACGCCCCGGGTCGATCCGACGCTGCAATAAACCGGTCGTACAAATTCGGGTAATTGTAAAATAGCCGATCCACTGCGGATCGGCTATCTGTCTTTTCGTATCCGCACTTTATTTCTTCCCGGTTTCAGCGATGATCTTCCGAAGGGCGGCGGTAAACTCTTCGGCCGGCATGGAGCCTGTTATCTTGCCCAGCAGGTCGCCCTTGGTATTGAATACGAGGTAGGTCGGGATCGACCGTACGCCGTGTTTGCCTGCCAGGGCTTTCCCGGTCGGTTTGTCGATGTCGTACTTGGCCGCGACGAAATATTCGTCCATAAAGTCGCCCACCTCCTTTTTCGAGAATACGTCGCGCTCCATCGCCTTGCAGGGGCCGCACCAGGTGGCGTATAAATCGATGAAAACCAATTTGTCTTGAGCGATGGCCTCTTTGCGGACCGCATCGGTCGAAGAGTCCAGGAACCGTACCTGCGCGTCGGCTGCGGCGCTGATGCCCAGCACGAGTAAAAGGGTAAAAAGAATCTTTTTCATTTTCGTATTTTATTAAGAATAACGAAACGGGTGCTGCTAAAATTGTGCCGCCTCGTTCTGCGCCGTACTCAACAGGCCGCAGGCCGCCTGGATATCTTCGCCGCGAGAGGTGCGGATGGTCGTGTGTATGCCTTTGGCGGTCAGAGCATCACGGAACGCGATCATGGCCCGGTCGTCGGGGGAGAAATAAGGCGATCCGGGAATTTTATGGAAACGGATCAGGTTGATCCGGCACTTGATGCCGTCCAGCAGGCGGCATAGCTCGCGGATGTGACGCGGAGAGTCGTTCAGGCCGCTCATGACGATGTATTCGAACGATACCCGCCGCTGGTGCGTGAAATCGTATCGGCGCAGGATTTCCACGACTTCGCGGATCGGCCATGCCTTCTCTACGGGCATGATTTCGGCCCGTTCGTGCGGAAAGGGGTTGTGCAGGCTCACGGCCAGATGCACCTGGGTCGCCTCCAGAAATCGTTCGAGCCGGGAGGCTACACCGGCGGTCGAAACCGTGATTCGTGTGGGCGACCAGCCGAATCCCCACGCCGAAGTGAGGACTTCGAGCGCCGGCAGCAGACTGTCCAGGTTGTCGAGCGGTTCGCCCATGCCCATGAAAACGACGTTGGTGAGCCGTTCCCGTTCGGGCAGCGACCCGATCTGGTTGAGGATTTCGTTCGTCGAAAGGGAGTGCTGGAGCCCCTGTCGTCCAGTTGCGCAGAAACGGCAGCCCATACGGCAGCCCGCCTGCGACGAGATGCAGAGCGTCGCCCGGTCACCGTCGGGGATGTAGGCCGATTCGATGAAATGGTTCTGCGAGGTACGATAGAGGTATTTTTTCGTGCCGTCGGTCGAAATGCTGACTTTTTCGGGAGCGGTGAGTCCGACTTCGTACGTTTCGGCGAGCAGGGCCCGATGACGGGCGGATAGATCGCTCATCGCCTCGATCGTCGTCGCGTGCTTGTCGTAAAGCCAGCGTGCGATCTGTTTCGCCGCGAAACGGGGCATCTCCAACCGGTTGCAGAGAGCTTCCAATTGGGGCAGGGTTTGTCCGTAAAGATATTCGTGTCGGGGCATGGAAAGCGGTCGTGAGGGAGTTTTCGGGAACAAAATTAGTCAAAAATAAAGATTTTTCAGACCGAAAGCGCTGTTTTTGATTTTTTATCCCTATATTTGTCGGTAGTTAGTGTGCCTTCGGGTCACTTGAAAGGATAACAATAAACAGGAACAATAATGGAAATTAAGAAATCACCGAAAGCCGACCTGGAGAACAAACGGGGTCTTTTCCTTGAAATCGGTTTGGTCGTGGCGTTGGTACTTGTTATTGGTGCATTCGCCGTGACTCCGAAGGAACATCGTATCGAGAAAGTCGATCTTGGCTATGCTCCCGTCGAAGTGGAAATTGTCGAGGTTACCCGCGAGGACCAGAAGCCGCCCGAAGCTCCCAAGAAAGTCGATATGGCCGTCGTGAGCGACATGCTGGAAGTCGTAACCAACGATACCAAGATCGAAACGGAGATCGATTTTGCGGAGTTTGATATGAACCAGGCGATCGAAGTGGCTCCCGTCCAGACCGAGGAGGTCTTCGAAGAGGAGATTTTCATCGTCGTGGAGGAGAAGGCTTCGTTCATGGGCGGTGACGAGGGTACCTTCCGCAACTGGGTACAGGAACGTGTGAAATATCCGGCGATTGCCCAGGAGAACGGTATTGAGGGTAAGGTAATCATTTCGTTCGTCGTGAATACGGACGGTTCCGTATCCAATATCGAAGTGTTGAGAACTCCCGACCGTACTTTGTCGGACGAGGCCGTACGTATTATCAAATCTTCTCCGAAGTGGACCGCAGCCAAGCAGCGTAACAAGTCGGTCCGTCAGAAATTCGTCATTCCGATCGATTTCCGTATTTCGGATTAAGGTTTGCTTGAAACATTTGGTAAGGGTATCCTGCGTAAAGATGGGGTACCCTTATTTTCACCGTGCAGGAGGATGCGTCTTTTCGAAGATGCGTGTCCGTGCGTAAATTGCATGATGGATTGGAACAGAATAAAGAGATTGTAACGAAGAACGACCAACCCGCTTCCGGGGCCGGGTTCGAGCGGGCCGTATTGGTCGCGGTCATCCGGGACCAACAGGATCCGCGTCAGGCGGAAGAGTACCTCGCCGAATTGGAATTTTTGGCCGAAACCGCCGGGATCGTGGGTGTCCGCCGGTTTACGCAGCGCCTTCCGCAGCCGTCGGCCCGTATTTATGTCGGTCCGGGGAAACTGGAGGAGATCGCTGCCTATTGCAAGGAGGAGGAGATCGACGTGGCGATTTTCGACGACGAACTCTCTCCGTCGCAGACGCGCAACATCGAGGCGGCCATGCCCTGCCGGATTCTCGACCGCACGCGTCTGATTCTCGATATTTTCATGTCGCGGGCGCAGACGGCCTATGCCAAGACCCAAGTGCAGTTGGCCAATTACCAGTATATGCTCCCGCGTCTGTCGGGTATGTGGACACACCTGGAGCGGCAGCGGGGCGGTACGGGAACGCGCGGCGGTGCCGGCGAGCGCGAGATCGAAACCGACCGTCGAATCATCCGCAACCGGATCAGCAAACTCAAGGAGGATCTGCAAAAGATCGACCGTCAGATGGCTGTCCAGCGATCGAACCGGGGTTCGATGGTGCGTGTGGCGCTGGTGGGTTATACCAACGTCGGCAAATCGACCCTGATGAACCTGATTTCGAAAAGCGAGGTGTTCGCCGAGAACAAACTCTTCGCCACGCTCGATACGACGGTGCGAAAGGTGGTTTTCGATAACCTGCCTTTCTTGCTGTCGGATACCGTGGGTTTCATCCGCAAACTGCCGACCGAACTGATCGAGTCGTTCAAATCGACCCTCGACGAGGTGCGTGAAGCCGACCTGTTGCTGCACGTGGTCGATATTTCGCATCCGCAGTTCGAGGACCAGATCGCCGTGGTGAAGCAGACGTTACAGGATATCGGTGCCGGGGATAAACCGGTTTATCTGGTTTTCAACAAGGTGGACGCTTATACTTACGTGGAGAAGGAGCCCGACGACCTGACGCCTTCCACACGTGAAAATCGTTCGCTCGAAGACCTGAAACAGAGCTGGATCGCCCGGGCCAATACGCCCTGCATCTTTATTTCGGCGGTCGAAAAAATCAACATCGAGAAGCTGCGTTCGGATCTGTACGGCATGGTCCGTGAAATCCATTCGGGCCGCTATCCGTTCAACAACTTCCTCTATTGACCTGAAATGAAAGTTAAATAAATACAACCTTATGTTGCACATTCTCAACAGTCAGAACACCGTTCTCAACAAGTTTGTCGCCGAAATCCGCGACAAGTCGATCCAGAAGGATTCGATGCGTTTCCGCCGTAATCTGGAGCGTATCGGAGAGGTCATGGCCTATGAAATATCGAAAACGTTCGAGTATGCGGTGAAGGTGGTCGAAACTCCGCTGGGCGAGGCTTCGGTAGCGATGATCTCCGACCAGGTCGTGATCGCTACGATCCTCCGGGCGGGACTTCCCTTTCATCAGGGATTCCTGAACTACTTCGACGATGCGCAGAACGCTTTCGTTTCGGCTTATCGCAAGAGTACCAAGGACGGTAAGTTTACCGTCAAGGTCGAATACATCTCGTGTGGCGAGCTGGAGGGCAAGACTTTGCTGCTGGTCGATCCCATGCTGGCTACCGGTTCTTCCCTCGTGCTGGCTTACAATGCTTTGTGCGAACGGGGCGGGCAGCCCGCGCATACCCATGTCGCGGCGGTTATCGCCAGCGAACAGGGGGTCGAATATGTGGAGAAGAATATGCCCAAGCGTACGACCACGATCTGGTGTGCTGCGGTGGACGAGGAATTGACTTCGCGAGCTTATATCGTGCCGGGTATCGGCGATGCGGGCGATTTGGCTTATGGCGAGAAGATCTGACGTGCGACGCCTGTTGTTTTTGGGAGCCGTTTTCTGTACGACAGTAGGTTGGATGCTGTTGCAGAAGCCGGCTTTCCTGCTTTTCTACCACACTCGGGCAGCAGAGGCCTCTTTCGGAGAGTGGCTCGGAGTTCTTTGGCACGGACTCTCGCTCGACTGCACGGTGGCGGGTTACGTCACCGCTTTTCCGGTCGTCGTCGTGCTGGCATCGTTTTGGATTCCCCTTTCGCAGCGGGTGTGGCGGATCATTCTGACGGTCTATTTTTCGCTGATCGCACTGGTGACGGCCGCGATCTTCGCCGTCGATCTCAACCTGTACGGCTATTGGGGCTTTCGGCTCGACGGTTCGGTGCTGATCTACCTTGCCGATCCTGGGGAGGCGCTTGCGAGTGCCAGTTGGGGCGAAGTTCTGCGGCAGATTATAATCATGCTGGTTTATGCCGGGGCGATGATCTGGAGTTATCGGCGGATTTTACGGCTTTTCCGGGTCGAACCCGTTTCCCTGCGGGGCCGGATCGTCCCGACGGTTGCGGCGCTGCTGATCGGCGGCTTGACTTTTCTGGCGATCCGGGGCGGTGTGACGGTCGCCACGGCGAATGTCAGCAAGGTCTATTTCAGCTCGAACATGTTCCTGAACCACGCTGCGACGAACCCCGTTTTTTCGTTTCTCTCTTCGGTCGGGGACAATGAGAACTATGCCGAGGCTTATCCGTTCTTCGAAGAGGAGCGGCGGAAGACTCTTTTCGAAGAGTTGCGGGGCAACCGTCCCGGGGCCGATGCCGGTACGCCCCGACTGCTGCGCAGCGACCGGCCGAACGTCGTACTGATCCTGCTGGAGAGCTTCGGCCGAACGATCATGGACGAAACGGTGAACGGCGAGCCTGTGATGCCCAACATGCAGCGTTTCAAGCGGGAGGGTGTCTGGTTCGAAAACTTCTTCGCCAATTCGTTCCGTACCGATCGGGGACAGGTGGCCGTCCTGTGCGGATTTCCGGCCCAAACGACCATGTCGATCATGAAGCTGCCGCGAAAAAGCGCCACGTTGCCTTCGCTGGCCCGTTCTCTCGGCCGGGAAGGTTATCGTTCGGTATTCATGTACGGCGGCGACCTGAACTTCACCAACCAGGCTTCGTTCATGTATTCGACCGGCTGGGAGGAGCTGATCTGGCAGAAGGATATGCAGCTCGATGCCCCGACTTCGAAATGGGGCTATGCCGACGACGTGGTGGTCGATCTTTTCGGGGACGAGGTGGAAGCGCTGGGCAGAGCGGAACAACCGTTCCTGGCGGGTCTGCTGACCCTTTCGAGCCATGAGCCGTTCGAGGTGCCGTTCGCAAAATTCGATGACAAGCTGTTGAATGCCATGGCCTTCTCCGATGCACAGATCGGACGTCTGATCGACCGGCTGCGGGAGTCGCCCGTGTGGGACAATTTATTAGTGGTGCTGGTCGCCGATCACGGCTACCCCTATCCGTACGATCTGGCCTATAACGCTCCGTTGCGACACCGGATTCCGATGATCTGGCTCGGAGGCGCACTTGCGGCCCCCCCCCGAACAGTAGATACGTATGCCTCGCAAATCGACATTTGCGCCACGCTTCTGGCGCAGCTGGGCCTTCCGCACGACGAGTTCGATTACAGCAAGAATATTTTCGGTGCGACTCCGCCCCATAAATTCGGTTACTACTGTTTCAGCGACGGGTTCGGCGTGATCGACGCCGACGGCGAAACGGTCTATGACAATACGGGTGAAACGGTGCTTTCTCAAACCGGCCCGCAGTCCGAAAGGTTGGAGTGGGGCAAGGCGATGTTGCAGACCACTTACGAAGATATCGGGCGGCGCTGATCCGAA
>ERZ1504698.303-NODE-303-length-17571-cov-5.039963_pt1 | contig 17571 bp, 10 predicted proteins | sample MGYA00575737_ERZ1504698 | MGnify/ENA primary metagenome ERZ1504698 (study PRJEB39906, sample SAMEA3182068) | gut metagenome | biome: human; feature: gut; material: Stool; isolation source: human stools | place: Canada | collected 2013-11-18 ...
CATCCAAAGAGTACTCCGCACTTTCCATATTTAAAATTCAAGTATCCATTCAGGTAACAAAATCGAGCAAAAGTAATCATTTCCTAAGAAAATCACGCTGTTTCAGCACAAAAACCGGCAGGAAAAAGAAGATACCGATGACGGACATCACCAGTCCGCCAATGGTACCCGCCGCCAATGGAAACCAGAAAGCTTCCTTGTCCTCACCTATCATGAAAGGGATAAATCCCAGAATGGTAGAAACTACCGTGAGGAAAATAGGAACGACCTTCGCATTCCACGCCTTGACGTAGGCACGAAGAGCGGAAAGACGGGGGAAACGACGTCGGATGCTGTTGTACTCGTTCAGGATATAGATGCTGGCATTCACCGTGATGCCGCACAGCAGGACGAACGAGGCAAAACCGCCCTGGTCGAAGTTCAGCCGGAACCAATAGAAAGTAAGAAATACCCCGATATAAGAAACCGGAATCACAAAGATGATGGCAAGCGGCTGCTTCAGGGAGTTGAACAGAACGCTGGTCGTAAAGAAGATGATGGCTATCACCACCAGCAGAAGCAGGTATTGGCGGTTGTCCTTCTCGCCCCATGACCAACTGTTGCTGTCCGACTCGGCTGTATAACCCATCGGCAACAGTTTGTTGAACTCCTCCAGGTCACGTTTCTGTATCTTGTTGCCCATCTCATTGGAGCCGATATATTCGTATTGCAGGCAGAGGCGGTACTGCTGGTTTTCTTTGGCAATCTCCTGCGGCATCTGTCCCTTTTCCACAGTAGTCAGTTCGGAAAGTTTGTAATGCTTGCCGTTTCCTACTCCATAGGGAAAGAACTGCATCGCCCAGATGTCATATTCGGCAGACTGGCGGGAAGAGAGCTTGATTTTCTCCGTTCCCTGCTCGGCCGCTACCGAACCAATCTCCAGATTCTTGCCGAAGATGGGGCGCACCGCAGAGAAAAGCACTTGCGCGTCGATGCCCTCTTGCGCCATGTGCTCCTTGTTCAGGTTGAAGTAGAATTCCTGATAGTCATCCTTCCACCAGGAGAACTCCGAATTGATGAGCACTTCCTTGATACGCCGGTGCGTCAGCAGCTTGGCCTTCAGCTTCTCCGCCCACTCATAGAGTTCGTCGTAGTTGTAGCCGTACATCCTGATGCGGTAGGAGCCGGCACTCTCGCGGACGTCATTACTGAACCCCTGGTCCTGCAATCCGTAGATGCCCCAGCTGCCGCCTCCCAGTTCCAGTGCCTTGCTTATCATATTGGCTTTCAGTGTATAGGGGAAACCGCTGTTCCGGGCTTCCTTCTTGAAATAAATCTGCATACTGGCACGCCGGGGGCTGTAGATGGAAGTATGAAACTGCCTGATTTCCTTGAACCGGCTGAGGTAGGTCTCCATACGTTTCATCAAAGTGTTCATCTGCTCGAGGGTGCTGCCATTGGGAAGGTTGGCGTTGGCATAGAGCACCACCTCCTCATTACGGGTGAAGTAACTGCCTTCGTACACCTTCTGTATGAAAAGCCGCAAGCTGCCGCCCAGCGCCTTGTCCACAATGGGTTTCACCGACTCCTTATAGGTATTCGAACCGAATACCTTATTGTAAGCAGCTTCCCATTTTCCCCCTCCTTCCAGTTTGTCGGGCAACAGAAAAACGGGCAGACCGAAACCCAACAGCAACAGCAGGCATACAGCCCAGCGCCAACGGCACAGAAAACGGATGAGAACAGAGTAGCAGCGGGAGAAATAAACGGGGAAACGTCTGAAAATCCGTCCCGACCTTGTTTTGAATGTTTGCGTCAGCCCCGGCAAGACAAGACGCCTTTTCTTCCCCGTAATCCGCCTCACCAGTCCTATCTTCTCAATCATCGACGGAACAAAGAACAACGCCACCATCAAGGAAACAGCCAGATTGATGATCACTACCGCTGCAAAGTCCTGCAGGTTGAGCCGTATCCTCTCGTCAAGGAAGAAAATGATAACAAGCGCACCCATCGTAGTGAGGGTTGCCGCCAACACCGACAGGAAGGCCTTGAGATTACGCCGATGCAGAATGTGGTCGGTCATGACAATGGTGCTGTCTATCACCAGATTCAGCGAGACAGTGATACCCGCCAGCGAATAAAGCTGCATCTCAAGTCCGAAGAGGTAGTAGAAGATAAGTGCCACCGCTATATTTACAGCCAGGCTGGTAACTATCAGAAAAAGATATTTCAACTTACGAGTAATGAGCCATACAAATACAAGCAGGATGAGTACCGTCAAACCGGTACGGAAGTAAATCTTGTCCAGTTCTTCCCGTATGTACTCGGTCGCATCATAGCTGGTATGCACTTCATATCCGACAGGAAGTACCTGCCGAACAGCTTCCATCTCGTCCATCACGGCACGGTTCAGTTGCAACTGGTTGGCAGTTTCTTCCGCAGTAATGGATAGATAGACGGAATTCAGCCCATTGATGCGGTAATAGCTTTGCGGCTCCTCCTCCATACGGACAGCCGACACCAGTTCGTCCAAGCGGAGCAGTTTCCCGTCGGTAGCCGTCACGGTGATGGCAGCAGGATTAAAACCAAGGGAGTTGCTCTCCGGCACCAGTGCCAGGCGTATCCATTCCCGGCTACCGTTACCTGTATCCACATTGTGCGTACCCAGAAATTCCTTCCGGTAATGCCGCTGTACTGCCTCGCTGATGTCCGATAGGGTCACACCCAGCAAGCGCAACTGTTCACTGTCATATTCCAGTCTCCACTCCATGGGCGTGGCACCGCTGAGTTCCACCTTATAGATACCCGGAATATTTGCCAGCCGCGGCTTGATATGCTCCTCGGCATACTGCTGAATCAATATCGGAGTGGAAGGGGCATTCAGTGTGAAGGACATGAAAGGGCGTGAGGCGTTCTCGTCGGGCACTTTCATGTGAATGGTGGGATAGCTGACACCTTCGGGCAATTGGGGCCACGTCTGCCGGATGATGGTGGAAGCTTCGAAGCGGACTGCCTCGACATCGGCATGCTTGTCCAGCTCCACAGTAATGTTGCCGTAGCCGTTGCCCGAAGTGGAGTTCAGCCGCTTCACTCCGCGGATACGCGCCAGCATGGATTCCAGCTTGCTGGTCACTTCCATCTCCACCACCCGCGACGAAGTGCCAGGCATGCTGAAACCCACCGTGAAGCCGGGCAGGCTGCGTGACGGATTCAGCTTGACGGGGAGCAGCGGTATCAACGCCACCCCTACCAAAGCAAGGCAGACAAACGCCACTATGACGGTGAAGGAAGAAACTCGTTTCATCAGTTATTATAATCAAATTTTTCCGACAGCGAAAATCCGCTGGCAAAGTCGTGCAACGTCAGTTTCCGTATCTTGTAATAATTCAGCCAGTAGTCCTGCAAGGCGGAGATGTAATTGCGTTGCGCTTCCTGCTGGCGGTTCAGCGAGAGGGTCAGGCTGTTGATGTCTGCCTTGCCGATAATGAAGCGCTGGCGGGTTTCGTTATACGCCAGGATGGCAAGGTCGAGGGCCTCTTCGGCACTGGCGACGAGGGCTTGCTGGACGTTGAAGTCGCTGACGGTCATGATAACCTCCTCCTCAATGCTGATTTCACTTTGCCTGGCAGAAGTCTTCACCACGTTCAGATTGTTCCTCGCCATGTTGTATTTGCCTTTCCTCACGCCCCAGTCCACCAGTGGAATGGAGACACTGACCGACACCATCTCCTGCTGCATGGGATGCCTGTATGCTTCACCGAATTTCTCCGCCACCTGGTTGAAGCCGACGCTGGCGTTGATGCTGGCGTTGAAGCGCGATTCCTTCTTCGTCTTGTCTACTGTCTGCTCGGCTTCCAGCACTTCCTGACGAAGCCCCAGAAATTCCGGATTGTTGGCTTGAGCGGCCAGCAAAGCCTCATCAACCGGTATGGTCAGCGCCCTCGGACGTCCCGGAAGCGACACCCTGATATCCGTGTTCTTCTCCATATTCAGGAAAGATGCCAACGAAAACATGGCGCGCTTCAAGGCACTGGCGGCATTCTGCAAAGTATTGCGGGCGTTCACCACGTCGAGTTTCAGCGTCAGCAGGTCGGCACGGCTGATGGCGGCTATTTTCAAGCGCTGCATGCCGATGCGGTAGAGGGTATCGGTGGAGACGGCATTGTCCTTGGCCAAGTCATATTCCGCCTGTGCCATGGCAAGCGCAAAGAAATAGGTAGTGGCCTGCTCGGACACCCGCTCTGCATTGTAGATATACTCCTTCTTCACCTTCTCGTACTTCAGCGGCTCAATCCTGCGTTCCCAACGGAAAGGATTGTAACCGACCAGACTCTGCGAGTAGCCCAGACGAACCGGAACACTGGTGAACTGGGTATACTTGTTTCCACCGAAGCTCCGCATATAGCCCAGCTCCGTATCCAGATAGAACGTACCGCCCGTCAAGTCGAAATTCTGTCTGACGGCAAGATTGCCGTATGCATAGAAGGATTGCTGGCTGCGATAGATGTCAAGGTCCTGTTCGGAGTCGTAACGCTTGGTGATATCGCGGTTGTACTGTGCCGGAGTCATGTTCAGCGTCAGGCTGGGAAGGCGGTTTGCCTTATAGGTGCGGTATTCCCAATAACCGGCCAGATACATGTTCTTGGTGCGGAAGGCTTCCAGCGAACTGTCATTCGCCAGGGCAATGGTCTGCTGCAAATCGAGCGTTATCCGCTGTTGGGCAAAAGCGGAAAGGGCTCCCAGACTGAACAAAAGTATAAGACTTAATTTCTTCATGCTCTTTCTTTTCTATAAATAAACCAATATATCAACGGGATGATGAACAGACTGACCAGTGTTCCTACAGACATAGCCCCAATCATCGCTATGGAAAGCGGCTTCTGCAGCTCCGAGCCCATGTCGAACGAGAACAGCAGCGGAACCATAGCGAAAATGGTGGTGAGCGATGTCATGATGATGGGCCGGAGCCTTCTGCGCCCCGCCTCGTGGATGGCCTCGAGCAACGGCATACCAGCCCTCCGTAATTCATTAATGGCATCCAGCTTCAGGATGGAGTCGTTGATGATGATACCGCACGTCACTATCAGTCCGATGGCAGACATCAGGTTCAAGGTATGTCCGCATATCCACAACAGAAGCAGGGCAAACGCCACATCTATCGGGATTTCCAGCAGCACGATGAGCGGCTGCACGAAGCTTTCGAACTGGGCGGCAAGAATGAAATACATCAGCATGATAGAGATGAAAAGAATCACCACCAACTCGTCCAGCATCTGGCGGTTGGAGAAGAAACTGCCGGAAAAGGCCGTATCCCAGTCACCCGTGGCATCCGCCTCCCGCTTCACCTTTTCCATCAACTCCGGAGCATCGTCCACTTCATAGAAACGGAACGGTATATATTCACCGTTGCGTCCTGCCGTAATCGTTTTCAAATCCTCGGCCGGACGCACCTTTACCAGCTCCCGAAGCGGAATATGCTCCACTTCGCCCTTACTGTCCGGACGGGTCTGTATCAATGTCTGCTGCAGCACCTCATTCACTGTCCGCTCCTCGCCCACAATGCTGATAGGCAGGTATTGCTGGTAGGAATGGAGCATAGCTACGCTGTTCTCCTTGAATGCCGTCCGCAGCGTACGGTAAAGCTCGTCATACGAAACGTCATAGAGCAACAGCCTTTCCTGCAGGATGCTTATGTCGAGCTGGTTCTCGAAAGCGATACCTACGGGCGCTGTCCCCGTAAGCTCCGCAAACTGTTGTTCCAGTCCGCGCAATTCTTCCGCCGCCGGCGCCTTCTCCTTATTGCGGGCATAAAGTTCCGCCACCACATCGGCCTCCCCGGTCACGAAAAGCTTCTCGAACACGGTTTCGGGTGGAGAAAAGGAGACTGTCGCCAACGGATATTCCCGTGTCAGCCACTCGCCCGCCTGCTTCTGCAAGGGAGCAATCCCGTCAGGCGAGGAAGTCTTGAAATACAATTCTGCCTCCGAAGAAGAGAGAGCCTGCTCACGGTTCAGCAGATAGTCCTGCTGGCCTATGGCAGCCGTCTGTTCCACAGTCTCGTCCAGCAACTGTCCGAACAGCACATTCACACGATGCCGGTTCTCGTCCACATGTATGTTTTCGTTCCATTCCACGTGGACTATCAGTTCATTCTGGTCTATCTGCGGCATACGCTCCTTGCCGACGGAATAGAACAGAAAGACACAAAGAGGTATAGAAACCACACAGAATACGCTACTTACCGTCTTGTGGGAAAATACCCAGTCGATGCCCGCATCATAAAAACGGTCCAGCGTATGTTCCTTCAACGGATTGTTGATGCGGATGCGGGAGAACCACGACCTGCCGCGCAACCCTGTCCGGTAGACCAGCATATAGAGGACCGGCAGCAGCATGATACCCGTGAAGTAGGAAACCAGCAACCCTACCGTAACAGAGAATGCCTGGTCATAGAACAACGCCCCTGCAATGCCGCTCATAAATATCAGCGGCACAAATACGGCAATAGTGGTCAGCGACGAACTCAGCATGGGCGTAATCACCTCACTCGTTCCCGTCACGCAAGCCCGCCGCAACGAATAGCCCCGTTCGCGATACTGCGAAATGTTCTCCGTCACAATGATGCTGCTGTCAATCATCATACCCAACGCCAGGATTAATCCCGACAAAGAAATGATATTGAGTGACATCTTGAACAAGTAGAAGAACAGGAAGCAGATGACAATAGATACCACCATACTCAACCCGATGATGAACGGTGATTTGATGTCACCCAAGAAGAGTACCGCCACAATGCAGATGAACAGGAAACCCAACGACAAATTTTGCTGAAGATTGGAGATGGTATAGTCCAGCAACTCCGTCTGGTTACGGCTGATGCTAAAATCAATGTCGGGATATACTTTCTTGAAGTAGTCCATCGTGCTGTTGATGGCAAGCTTCATGTCTTCCATATTCTCGTCCGCCTGCTTGATGACGGCAAGGGTAACGGCACGCTTGCCATTGCTCATGGAGACACCTTTCTCCTTGGCAGGAACAATCTCTACCCGGCAGAAGTCTCCCAAGCGGATGATACGTCCTTCCTTTCGCAGCAGGATGCCCTTCACGTCCTCCTCTGTCCGCAGCAGGGTGGAGAACTTAATGTTGTATTCGTAGTAGCCGTCGCGCACGGTCATGCTGCCCGGCTCCACGTTGTTTTGCGCCAGCACGTTTTCTATGTCTTCAATGGAGAGCCCCAACACAGCAAGCTTACCCGGGTCGGGCACAATCTGTAACTGGCGTTCGACCAAACCCGTGACATCCACCATTGCCACTTCTGCCAACTGCTCGATGCGACGCTTTATGACATTTTCGGCAAACTCGCACAAATCAAGAAACGCGCGTTCGTCCACCTTGCCGTATGCACTGTCGTTTTTTAGGGTCAGATTGAGGTAGAAGACAGGAATGTCCGTCGCACTTGCCTTTATCACCTTCGGGCGTTCGGCATCCTTGGGCAGATAGTTCATGGCGGCGTCAATCTTCTCGTTCACTTCTATGAAGGCAAGGTCGGTATTCGTACCGAAGTCGAAGCCCAGGCGGATGATGCCTGCACCATCGCGCGTCTCGCTGTCCATGTCCTTCAGTTTCGCCACCTGGATGAGCTGCTGCCGCAGAGGTTTCACCACCGTATTCTCTAATTCACGCGCCGAGGTATTCTGCGCCGACACCTGCACTGTAATTTCCGGGATGGCAATATCGGGCAGCAAGGATACCGGCAAGGTGAAGTAAGTCACCAGCCCGACAATGAAGCATGCTGTAAATGCCATCAGTACGGCAATAGGCCGCTGTATCAAAAACTTTATCAATTGAACTATGAATTTTGAATTACCACTTATCACTCATTATCTATCAACCACCTTCACCGATGCTTCATGTGCCAGATTCACATTTCCCGTCACAATGACCGTATCGCCATCTTTCAGGGCATCGTCGGCCATACTATAGCTTTCCGCATTCTCCAGACCGGTCTGCACATAGTTCCACTGCGCCTTTCCGTCTTTCAGGGTAAACACCACCTGCTTGCCCGAACGCAACACCACGGCACTCTTCGGGATTACAAGCTGTCCGCCCAGAGAGCGGTGCACGTTCACCCTCACGTTCATCCCACTGAACAGCCGTCCCTTGCCATTGACGGCAGCCTTCACCTTAACCATCCCCTTGTCATCCACCAGAGGATTGATTTGGGTGATGCGCCCCTCCTGCCTAAAGCCGGCATCCGAATAAGGGGTAACAATCACCTTGTCGCCACTCTTTATCAACGGCAGTTCGCTTTCCAGCACCGTGAAGTCCACCTCCATACCTTGAGTGCCGATAATGGAGCAGAAGGCTTCCGAGGTACTTGCCTCGTTGAACGGTTTGGAGAACAGGTTCGCCACTACCCCGTCAAAAGGCGCAACCAGCGTGGCGTGTTCCTCTTCATACGCGGCAAGCTCATACTGGGCGAGGCTCTGGTCGTAACCGCTCCTCACGCGGGCCAACTTCATGATGTCAGCAGGTACTTTGGAGGCATCCCCCACCGGATAGCCTTGCCCTATCAATACATCCTGCAACTCAAGTTCCGCTTTTTCCAAGGCATCCTTGGCCTGCGCGGTCTTGTTCTTCAGGCGGAACTTATCCAGTTCGGCAAGTTTCTGCCCTTTGCGCACCGGGTCACCGTTCTTCACGTAGATGTGTGCCACTACACCGGTGGTCTCAAAACGCAAATCCGCCATGGCACCGGCGGTTACTTTTCCGTTGCTCACCAGTTCATGCTCAAAGGTCGCCCGCTTCAGGACTTTCACGGTCACTTCATTGCTTTCACTTGGCAGGACGGTTGCCACCCCTTCCTCGGACTCTTTTCCCTTTCCGGCATCGGAGCAGGCGGCAAGCAGGGCAACGGCCATGCATAGCAGGTATCGATAGTTCTGTGTCTTCATATTCATACTCAATTATAAATTGATAAAATTAATCGTTTCAAAAAAACGAACCGATATTTGCATGTGGACACTTTTTTTCATAGCACTTTAGCAATTAGTTCGCTCATTATTAACACCTTCCGTTTTTATTCATCTTTTTTTAATATGGACAAAAATAAGCTGAATCTTTTTTATTTCCTCCCTCATCTGTCGTATTGCCGTAGAATGCACTTTCGGCTCTTTCGTCAATACCATCCGCTTCATTTTTTCAAACTTGTCCGGTTGTCTGAATCCTGGTTCCGCATAAAGCTTCGCAAGCAGATAATAGGGGTAAATACGCCCCGGCAAACGATGGGTGGAACGGATAAACCAGTCTTCCGCTGATAAGCAGTCACCCATCTGCTGATAGTTCTTGCCTATCACATTCAGTATCATGGGGTCACAACTACGCAGTAAAGCTTCTTTCAAAATACGGTTGGATTTACTGAACTGCTGCTGCTTGTGCAATCCATGACCATATTCGAACAAGAAAGATGCCCGGTCTCTCAACAGAGGATAAAGGCGCCCGTACTCTTTCTCTGCCGATTGATACGCACCTGCACTATACAACACACGCGCATTCATCCACTCCCGGCAAGCCTGCTCCACTTGCAAGTCATTCTTCAGGCGAAAACCGCCAATGATGCCTACTGATACAGCCACCCCCAACCATTGCCAACGGTCGGCACCGAACAAGCACGCTACAAGCAATCCTCCAAATGTAACGATAAATACCGGAAGTTGTAGCGGATAGGAGGAAAAAGAGAATATCATCAAAGAAAGAATAGCCCCACAGATACCATAACGTCCTTTACGGACTCCCCTATACAAACACAGCACGACCACAACCAATAGACATACAGCCAAAGGAATACCCAGTTCGACCGCAACCTGCAGATATTCATTGAATGCATATTCCGGACTTCCCGCCACACGTTCCTCCCACGGTTCATAATCACCTGCTGCAAAATAAGTTTCCTGCGCATTTCCGTAGGCTGCTGCGAAATTATGAATCCCATATCCGGTCAACGGCTTTTCTGCAATGGCACGACAAGTTATCTTCCACATGAAAAGACGGTCACGTGCAGAATCGGGTTTCAAGACAAACAGTAAATAGCCCGCCAATAGCAAGACACAGAATCCACCGACCACTACCATCACCACACGCTGCCTTTGCTGCTGCCATAATAATCTGAACTTATCCGTCCAATCCATATGCCAAGCATATACACACAGACAGGAAACTCCTGCCGCCAACCATGCCGAACGGCTCATTCCTGCCGGAAGCACACAAAAGATAAGCAGCATCACGCCACCGGCAACCATAGCTCCAACTTTATCCATCACCTTTTTCCATCCTTTCCCGTCATTCCGGTCAGAGCAGAGAATCTCCCCCCTCTTGGTCAGCCATTGATGCAGACAGACCGGAAGTATCATGGCCAAATAGCCGGAATAAGGCCCCGGATTGAAGAAAGAACCTGTCAATACATACAAGGAATGGTTGGACACAGCATAACCATAAAGCTGCCTCAATCCCCAAACAGCCTCAATGCCCCCCAGCATTACCAATACCCACGAAACCGGTATAAAAAGAAAATACCTTTTTTCCATCATCAATCCAGCCATCAACAGACATCCTGCAACTACCAATGCACTTTTATCGAAATAGAGCCATTGCCCTATAACATCAGCTACAGGAAGTCCGGAAGAAACGTTACATGCCAAAGACAATAAAACTATACAAGCAATGTAGACCAAACTTCCAGTCAATAGATTACGTACATTATTCATTCTATCTATCAAATATTCAATAGTATTCTATAATTCACCAAAAGATTTGTTTCCCGTCTTTATATTCAAAAATCCGTTCATCTTTACCGGCTGTGTGATTCTTCAGATAAAATAAAGCACCTTGAAACCCTGAATAGACAATAGAATCTGACACAGCCATTTGCCGCCCGACAGAATTCCATTTTCCTCCACCCCAATAAAACAATTCATACAAATTACCTTTATAAATAAAATTCACCTCATTACGAGGAGTATACACCACCTTCTCCACACGATGGGGACTTCCAAAGTCCATCCCGGTCCATCCTCCATCCGGATGTATATAATCAAATGAAGTATCCGGATTACCGTCAAATGCGTTCAAATATTCATGTGTATTGTCTTCAAAACTTCCCGGAGTACCTATGATTTCCCCATATAGAGGTATGGTATCTTCCGTATTCTCATAAAAAGCCAGTTCCGAGATATTACAGAAACATCCGTCAGCACCCTTATAGCGCATATACCGATACGGTTTATCAGACTTCAACCGGGCCACAGTATATAGCCGATACGGAGCCTCCTTTATCAAAAGTAGAGTATCCTTCCGCCCAAAGTCTGCCCGGTCGCTTCCTTCCACTACTCCCCCAATCATCCGGTCATTGAAAAGAACACTCAAAGTAAGATGGCACTTCCTATACAAGACCAATTCCTGCTTTTCAGCTTCCGGAACAATGAACCGTATCTTTCCGGTTTCACGCTCCAGAAGAAAAGGAGAAGATACTGCAGCGTATTCCTTTCCGTTCCAGGCAGCCAGCGTAAAGACCGCCCCGCCTCCCACATCCTCAAAACGAGCCTCCCGCTTTTTAAAGAAAGTATATCCTATAGGTTGCCATTGTAGTCTGTTGGCAAGGCACAAATACACCATATCCCCCTCACGAAACTGTCCGGAAAGCAAAGAATCCGGAAGAGCTACAGTCCAATTCCTGCTACCGGTATAAAGTGCAGTGACATCGCGGAAGAACGGACGTCGGAATGCCGGGTAAACATCGGAATATTTCCCCAGTTTCCGTACCGCCTCCTTATCAATACTATAGGTTGCCCGGTACATTTTTCCCCTCGAAATGCTATATTCTTCCGCTTTGCTCCATACTTCTTCATAAGGAAGATTTGCAATGTATGTCTTTCCTTCCTTATCCAAAACAAAATTCCAGAAATGAGAGGCATTGTTGTCTCCTAATACCATCACCCTATCTACTCCGCACGGAATGCCCAATGCCCGCAACACATATATCATGGCATCCGTAAACTCTCGGCAACTGCCCGTATGCCATTTCAGTACATCCGGTCCCAAATGAGGCCCCACCGGAAAAAGAGCCGTATTCCGGTAGTTCGCTTTCCGCAACGTATCCATCAACAACTGGGCGGCAACCTTAGGATTATCAGCCTCATCTGTCTTCCTGAATTCATCCAAAATCGGGCTATAGCACTCATAAATTTCTTTGCGCCAGAGAGAAAGCGGCTCATCCCCTATTCTATAAGGCAATATATATTCGCAGAAAGTATCAAAATCAACATGCTTTCCCCAAGGTTGCTCCCGCCAGACTTTGAATGCCCATTCTATATGATTGACCAAAAAAACGGAATCCACCGTCATAATGTCCCTCTTATAAGTCAATTGATTTATAGAAAATTCTCCATCTGCTCTTTTCAAGGAATCAATCAACTCTTGCACATGCCTGGAATAAGGAAATGAAACGTATTCACTGAAATACTTCCTGTAATTCTCCAAGGCCTTTCCCTCGTAAGCACCATGAAAAGGCATATTCTCTATCAGAAAACAAGCAGCACGATATTTGTCACCGTCCTCTTCCTTGTAACGGTCCAGTACCTTTTGCAACTCCGCACGGTTATCACCGGCAAGATTCAAAGCTGTGTCCAACCACTGATTTTCCGAAGAACAAGCCATAAACAGACCTGCTGTAAACCATACCCATACACACCAATGTTTCATATCACTATTCCATTTTTTTCTATTCCAATCTGAAAGACAATCCAATCAATCCTTACAATCCGATACAAATACCTGCTTACCATCTTCCATATGAAATATCAGTTCTTCTTCTCCACGGGTACTGTCATGCAAATAGAGCAAAGCTCCCGATGGTATCCCGTCATATGGCAGAAAAGGTTTTTCTGCCATTTTCTTCCCCAATGAGTTCCAACAGCCCTCTCCCCAATAGAAGAGTTCATAACAATCCCCTATCCTGACAAAGTTATCATCGTTACGGGGCATATACATAAAATTGTCTATAGTAACAACCTTTCCAAAATCCACCGTTACACTTGCACCGGGTTTTGATGAAATGAAATACGACAACGGTTCATTATCATAGACCTGATAGGCAAAAGTATTTGCTGTGGCTGGAGCATCTCCCCAACTGTCTATAGGGACAATCTCTTCCTCTCCTTTATAAAAATGTATTTCGGCAACTTCCGCATATCCCTCTGCCGAAGAACAAAAACGGGCATAGCGACCCCTTACCGGTTTCTCAAGAATAACGTGATTATAATTGATACCGGGCGTATCTTTCACAGTACACAACAACTCCGCATTTTTAAAATCCTTATCACAAGCCGCCTCAAAATGCCCGTCTTTTATCCCTCCCATATAGTTCCTGATACGTTCCGAAAGAGGGTATTTCCGATACAATTCAGCAGAATAGCACTTGGAGGTATCTGCAACATAAGGATGTATATCCTTGCCATCAAAATAAAAAGGATTTCCAATAGGGCGATACTGCCCGTTTGCGAATGCCAACAATATATAAACCTGCCTCGAAGCCAAATTCCTGAAAAGCGCTTTTCCACTTTCTACCTTAGTAAAATCTATTCCCCGCCACCCATAAGCACTGAACAACCCCACATAAACATAATTCCCGTCCATCCCTTCTACCGGCAGTTCCAGATTCGAATCAAAATAATTATCCGACACTTTTCTTGCAAACACATCCTTAAAAGCAGCCGGTACGGACCGGTTCCGCATAAAATCACCATCCATGTCCCATTGTCTGCCAAAACACCGGCGGTAAACCACGCTCGGGCGCCGACTGTCAATATAGAAACTCCCCCGTTCCGGCTTCCGGGAAGGGAAAGTAAAAGGAAGGCAGACACCCGTTACATCCCTCACCACATTCCACACATGCCCTTTCCGTGTTTCCGCATTGAAAGTATAGAAATCATAGGCTACCGGGACGCCGATGGCCCGCATCACATAAATCATAAAATCACAAGCATCCTGACACTTGCCGATACGATTATGCAGCAGGTACTCTCCTCCCAAATGCGGATAGTTAAAGACCCATGTAAACCGGTAAGGGTCTTCCTTCTGCAAATACTCCCAAACTACGCTAATCGCCTCCACTACATCGATACCCGTATAAACCTCGTCCAGCAAAAAGGAATAACGGTCATGGTATATCTGCCGCCAGTTGTCCGGAGTCTCATTTCCGATACGATAGGGAAGCAGCCATTCACAGAAATCTGCAAAAGAAAGGGAAGCATTCCACGGACGCTTTTTCCAACCATCAAAAGCCAAATCAATGTTATTTATCAAGAATTCAGCCCTTATATTCAGTACATCCGGTTTTCTCTGCAATCCGGAAGGGGTATAATAATCCCAATCCGGTACGGCAGTATCCTTCAGCATCACCCCATAAGCATCTGCCGAAGCCAGCACTGTTTTCAAAGAATCCAGTTCTTCACCTTCAAGGGCATAGTGATAAGGCATATTTTCTATCAAGAAACAAGCGGCTTTATATTTTTCAGGCTCATCTTTATAATGTTCCAGTACCTTTTCCAGTTCGCCTTTGTTGGTTGCAGCACACTCCAGTGCGTACTCCAATCTGCCGGAAGCATTGCAAGCCTCCAATATCCCGGCAATCAATAATATCCAGAGCAATTTAAACAGAACTTTCATCTTAGTCTATTCTTTTAAAGATACGTTTCCATCTCATTTTTCCAGTATTCGGGCTGACGGACTTCCATACCAGCCATGCCCTTCCCACTATAAATGGTTCCGGCAGTAATCCCCAGTAGCGGGAATCTTTTGAATTCACCATCTTGTCACCCGAAACAAAATAATAGTTCTCACAGAAGCGGTAATTGTGTATCACACTGTCCCCCAGCAGAACCGAATCTCCATGCAATGTCAGTTTCTTTTTCTGTTCCCACTCTATCACGTTCCGATACAGCAACCGTGTTTCCGGATTCATTCCTACCACGCTGCCTTTGGCCGGTATATAAAGAGGCCCAAACTCGCTGATAGTCCACCCATTACAGCCACCATCGGGAAAGCTCTTAAGAACAAGGCCCCGTTCCTCCGTCATGCCCGAAGATATCAATTTACCTAATTCCTCCTGCGCCTGCACATTTCCTGCGATACCATCAAATCCGGACACACGATAATGTGTATTCCTTATCTCCAACGTATCACCCGGCACGGCGATACAGCGCTTCACGTAATACAACATCACGTCCAGCGCAATGTTGTCCCACCTGCCCGGATAAGGAAAATTGAACACTAGTACATCATTCCGCTGATAATTTCTCCATCCGGACATACGTTGTATCTTCACCTCCTTTTTCTCCACGGCATCAAGCACATTGAATAGGCGTGCTCCACCCGAACATTTATCCACCAGAATACAATCACCCGCCAGCAACGACGGTTCCATCGAGTCCGACGGTATCTTGAAGGAGGTCACCACAAACACCTGCAATACTATCAGTATCACAACAAGCAGGCACAGACAGAATAATACGTTTGTTATTCCATTCAACCATTTTTTCAATTGCAGCCGCTCCTTCATCCCATCAATCAGTTATTTTGCATCCCCACTAATCTTCAAAACCAACGGAGAATTTTCTGTATTGCAATATACCGTTATCGTCTTGTCGAAGTGCTCCGGATGTTCGGCTTTATAAACCACTTCCAAAGCTATTTCCTTACCCGGTAATGCCGGTTCCTTTGAATAAGCTACGGTAGTACAACCACAAGAAGTGGCAACATCTTGTATAACCAATGGTTTGTCACCCACATTCTTCAATATAAAAGTTGCTTTTTGTTCCTCCTGCCAATCAAAACGACCCAGCGAAACAGATATATTGCTGGCATCCACTTCTGTTTTTATCACTTTACTTTCATCTCTTCGTTCTATCTTCTCACCTTTAATAATCTTCAGATAGAGTTCTTTCACTTTAGGATTATAAATTGGATTACCAATAGCAATAACCCTATTATTTCTATCTAACAAAAAAGTTTGAAAATTCATATTAGAAGGAAATTTATTCAATTTATTAAACTTATTATTTTTATCTATATATACCGAATGATTAAACCGTTCTCTCTTTAACAAAAGCCGTATTTCATTAAGCTTATATGGCTGAAAAACAAACTGAAAATGCACAGTATTCGGAAATATAGAATCAACATTTACTGCAAAATCTTGCCATTGTGATAAACCCAATTTACAACTCATACAACCTATCGAATCTATATAGGTTATTATCTTATACATACATATGGAATCTGCATTCAAAGTATCTCGACCTTGCATAAAAAAATGCATATCATTAGGATACAATATTTCACGTCCTTTCCACTCTTGCATTAACTTTACGAGTATTTCTCGATCCTTATTTCCACAAGAAATAAATAGTATAACTGACAGAGAAATATATAAAATACGATTCATAACTACAAATTCAACGAATATTTAACCAATTCTACTTCCTCTTTATCCATTAAAGCATATATTGTATCATCTGAATCTGATACACAAAAATTCATAATTGGAAAATCTAAGACAAACTTACATATAGGAGTGGCATCCCAAGCTAGCTGATAAATAATTTTTCCATTAAAAGCCTTTACACCAACTTCCTTATAACTATTTCCTGAATACAGTAGATAAACATACTTCTCTGTAGCATAAGCTTTAATAAAAGCCATTTTATTAGCTACACTCATTGGGGCCGACCTAGTTGTACCTGTATCTTCTGTTTTATATTCAGGGTATCCTCCTACAAATTCAAATGATTTATCTATATTATCTTTATTTACAGAATACAATGAAAATATAGGTGCTGACCCTATAGCAAAGACAAATCGATTCAATGATTTATTAGAAGATAACGTTCCTTGATAAGCCATTCCTCTTAAACGATTTTTAACTTCTTTTTCTTGTTTATCACGATAAGGATACTCGTAGTAATACCTACTTCCAATATGCTTACCAGTAAGACTAAACATATTATTTTCATAAAACCCTAATCCTAAATATGTATCATATTGAGTTGGGCATATATTTAAGCTCATCAGACTATCCTGCATCAACACTGGAAATTGAATGTTTCCTTGTTTAATTTGCCGTAGATTCATTTCCACTAGGTTCCGCTTATAAACATCATATACCCCAATTAACGAATCTCCATACAAAGAGCACAAAGAAAAAACCTGAAGGAATTCATTATTACCTTCCCCTCTTTTTCCAAAATGATATACAGAATTATTATCTCTTAAATCTATTAATGTAAATATACTATCATTTATATCATCATAGATAACAACCGATGAATCAGCATAATGAATAATATATGGTCTCCCTAAAATTAATTCATGATTTAAGACATTCGCAGAAGTAATTTTACGCATCTTTGTAAATGAAGCATCAAATTTTCTCATTTTTTCATCATAATTTGTACATGATGAAAATGAAACTACTAAAATTAGAACCAATAAATATTTCATAATAAAGAATAAAAAAATATTAGTATATTAACATATAAT
>ERZ1504698.391-NODE-391-length-14880-cov-13.119730_pt1 | contig 14880 bp, 5 predicted proteins | sample MGYA00575737_ERZ1504698 | MGnify/ENA primary metagenome ERZ1504698 (study PRJEB39906, sample SAMEA3182068) | gut metagenome | biome: human; feature: gut; material: Stool; isolation source: human stools | place: Canada | collected 2013-11-18 ...
ATCCTTCCTGCTTTGAACAATCCTGAGACTCATAAGTATATTGGTGCAGTTTCTTTCCATTCATGGCGTGGTTGTGATGATGTTACGTTAAGGAAGTGGGCGGGTGCTGCCAAAGAGATTAATGTACTACTCTTGGTTGGTGAGGGTAGTACGGATGCCGCTGCTCATGGTTATGCCGAGATATTCAATGAGTCGACGTTTGCACTTTATGAAATCAATCTGTATACGCGTATTTGTGCTATTTGCCAACCACTGTCCATCTTGCAGTGGCAGCTCACTTCAGACTATTCGTTGTTGTGGGGAGACGGCATTTATGGCTCCAAAGGTCCTTTGCGTCCTACACAACGTTTCTGGAACATTAAGCAGCTGGCCTCCACTCCGGCCGATGCCTTGGCCATTCCGGTCAGTAGCAGCAAGAAAAAACTAAACTGTGCGGCTTTCGGAAATATGGTGCGTGGGGAATATGCCGTCCATATGGTCAATAATGGGGCGGATTGCGAGGCTGTCATCTCCGGTATCCCTGCAGAAGTGAAGGAACTGAAAGTCTATGTGACCAATACAAAAGACTGCATGAAGGAAACTGCAGTGAAGGTGGAGAATGGACTGGTACGGGTACACTTGCCGGCTATCAGTTTCATTACCTTATTGTCGGATAAATAATTTTGAAATGGAATAATATTAATATATAAAGAATAGTGATATGAATATAACTACATGTCTGTTTACAGTTCTGGGAGGAATGGCCACTTTAGGGCATCCTTCAGAAACTGTACGTTTGAATCAGTTAGGGTATTATCCCCAGCAGGAAAAAGTAGCTGTGGTGAATGCCGGTGAGGTACGTGAATTTACCATAGTAGATGCAGCCACGGGCAATCGGCTACTTTCCGGCAAACCCGGATATACCGCTTCATCCGCTTGGTCGGATAGGAGCAGGACAATATTGGATTTCAGTGACATCACGGTACCGGGAAGATATCTTCTGTTGGTTAACGGCGATTCAGTGGCATTCGAAGTAAAGGAAAAGGTGCTGTCCCCTTTGGCCGATGCCGCTTTGAAATCTTTCTATTACCAACGTACGGGTATGCCCATCGAAGCGACTTATGCGGGTCGGTGGAGCCGTCCGGCAGGCCATCCAGATGACAAGGTGCTGGTACATCCCAATGCTGCCGGGCCGGAACGTAAGGCGGGAGCGGTGATTTCTTCTCCGGGAGGATGGTATGATGCCGGAGATTATAACAAGTACATTGTGAACTCCGCTTATTCCATCGGATTGATGCAGGCGATTTATGCCCGCTTTCCTGACTATTTTATCCGTCAACGGGTGAACATCCCGGAAAGCGGAAACCACACGCCCGATTTGCTGGACGAGATGTACTATAACCTGAAATGGATGCTGACCATGCAAGACCCTGCCGACGGAGGAGTCTACCACAAGCTGACTACCCCTTCGTTCGAGGGATTTATCAAGCCTACGGAGTGTAAGCAGCCCCGTTATGTAGTTCAGAAATCAGTAACGGCGGCATTGGACTATGCTGCGGCTTTAGCGCAAGCTTCCGTGTTGTTTGCTCCTTACGAAGAGGATTATCCTGGCTTTTCGGAAGTGGCTTTGCAGGCTGCCGAACGTGCTTACGCCTGGGCAGAAGCGCATCCGCAAGCGCTCTATCATCAGGACCTCCTCAACAAGCAATATCAACCTGCCGTGGTTACGGGAGCTTACGGTGATCGTAGTGCCGATGACGAATTCTTCTGGGCGGCTTCCGAGCTCTATCTTGCTACGGGAAAGCCCGTTTACCGGGAACAAGTGAAGAAGCATCTGCCCACTGCATATAAGACTCCTTCTTGGGGCAATACCACTGCGTTGGGCGTGTTTGCCTGGCTGCAACCGGGCAGGGAATATCAGGGTGAAGACGTGGAGTTGGCAAATGCCATGAAAGACCTGCTACTGGACTATGCTGCCGAGGCTGTGCGGGGTGCTGACCGCTCTCCTTTCCACGCTCCTTACGGCAACGATGCCAAAGATTTCTTTTGGGGATGCCTTGCCGAAGGGTGTGCTAACCAAGCCACTTCACTGGTTTGCGCCTATTTGCTTACGGGTGAGAAGTCGTACCTGACGAACGCCTACCGCAATATGGACTACATTTTAGGAAAGAATGCCACGGGATATTGTTATGTCACCGGTTTCGGGATGAAAAGTCCTCTGTATCCGCACCATCGTCTTTCTGCATCGGATGATATAGAGGCACCTCTTCCCGGTTTCCTTGTTGGCGGTCCCAATCCTGGCCAACAAGACGGTGTACCCTATCCTTCCAATCTGCCGGATGAGTCTTATGCAGATGTGGAAGGTTCGTATGCTTCCAATGAAATAGCCATTAATTGGAGTGCTGCTTTGGTGGCGTTGGTGTCTTCGTTGGATGCTTTGATGTCAAAATAATGTTTCTATTCAGCCTGCTGCCTTATAAATTCGGATGGGCTGATGTTGAACTCTTCTTTAAAATGTTTGGAGAATATCTTGGGGGAGTTATACCCCAAGGTATATGCAATTTCCGAAACTTGCATCTGGCTTTCTGTCAAGAGTTGTTGTGCACGTTTCATACGGATGGTCCTGATGAATTCGATGGGTTTCTTTCCCGTTATCTTAATCATTTTCTTGTAGAAATAGCTGCGTGATATATTCAGGCTGCTGGCAAGCTCCTCGACGGAAAACTCGGTTTCGCTGATATTGTCCTCTACAATCTGGATGGCTTTTTCCACCAGCTGCTGGTCAAGGGGAGTGATGGTGATACGGCTTGGCTCGATTTTAATGTCCTGATTGAATATTTCCTGACGTTTGACGTTCATCTCGATAATCTTGTTGATGCGCAGCTTGAGGACTTCCATATTGAAAGGCTTGGTGATATAGTCGTCTGCGCCAACGCTAAGCCCTTCCAATTGGTGTTCTTCACTTGCCTTAGCTGTCAGGAGGATAATGGGGATATGGGAGTAGCGTATGTCATTCTTGATGGTTGAACATAGTTCCAGACCATCCATCTCGGGCATCATGATGTCACTGACCACTAAATCAATATCTTCCTTTTCCAGTACATTCAGTGCATGTTTTCCGTTTGTGGCTTTTAATACATGATACTGCCTGGCAAGACTTTCAGAGAGAAATTTCAAGAAGTCGTAGTTGTCATCTACGAGTAGTATGGTGAATGGATGGGATTCTTCTTTTATTTCCGGTCCTTCGACCGGTTCTCCGTTTTTGGTTTCATTACTGTTCTGGTGTAGGGGTAGGGCAATCAGGAATACAGAACCACAAGGCTGGTTATCCCTGACACAGACAGTACCCTGATGCATCTTTACGTATTCGGAAACAATGTGCAGTCCAATGCCGCTGCCTCCGTTGTTCGACTGGTTTTTGCCCGACTGATAGAATCTTTGGAATATTTTCTCCTTGGCTTCATCCTCTATGCCGCAACCGGTGTCGGTAAAGGTCAGTTCCAGATTTGTGCCTCTTACGGCAATATCCAGTGAGATGCTTCCTTTATTGGGAGTGAACTTGAATGCATTTGACAGGATATTTGTGCATATCTTGCGTATCTTGTCATAGTCAAAATCCATGAATACAGAATGTTGTGGAGCGGTAAGGCTATAGCTGATGTTCCGTTTCTGTGCTATCGGATCGAAAGAGTGGAATATTTCACTCTGAATGATAAGGATGTTGTCATGTTTGCATTTCAGGGTTTCAGCCTTGGCATCCAGCTTTCTGAAATCCAGCAGTTGGTTAATCAGTTCCAGCAGATAGTCGGCATTTTGTTTGACCATATCCAGAATGCCTTTACGATATTCGGGATGGTCTACGAAAAACTCTTCAAGCGGATTGATGATAAGTGACAAGGGAGTCCGCAGTTCGTGACTTATGTTGGCAAAGAACTGCAGTTTCATATTGTTGATTTTCTGCTGCCTTTCATTTTCCACCTCGATGGCCTGCATGATTTGTTTCTGCTTTTGGCGTAAGCGCAGATTGCGGATAATGGACAGAAGGATGCACAAAACGATACCGCTATATATGGTATAAGCCCACCAAGTGCGCCACCAAGGAGGGAGTATCTTTATTTTCAGTTCCTTGACGTTGGGGCTCCATATGCCTTGTGAGTTGCATGCCTTGACGGATAAAGTATAGTTTCCGGCAGTCAGCATGGATAGGTTTACTTTGTTGTTTTCAGCATAAATCCAGTTGGAATGAATCTTATAGGCATATTTTATCTTATCCGTTTCCACCAGGTCGAGGGCAGAGAAGGACAGAGTGAATGAATTTTCCTTTTCAGTGAAGGAAAGATGTTGTGCACATTCAAGTGAGCTGCCGTTCAGGATGTCCGGATGGGTCATTCCGGATTTGAGCTCAATACCGGTAAGGTAAATATTGGCATCATAACTTGTGGTCAGGATGTCTTGTGGAATGATAGTCTGGTAACCTTGTGGCGTGCCTATCAGTATATTGCCGTTCTGTAGCTTGAGGATGGCGTGGACATTGGTATCGTTGCATATCAGTCCGTCGCTTACGGAGTAGTTCACGATGGCGTATGTACCGTTTGTTATTTTGATTCGTGAGATGCCGTTGCCGGTACCAATCCACATCTGGTTGTTGTTGTCTTCCGTGACGGCTCTGACGAGGTTGGCGGCAAGTCCGTTTTTCTGGTCAAGGAAGTAGATGGAGTCGTTCTTCTGGTTCCATATACTCAGTCCGTGTGGATGTCCTATCCAAAGAAGGTCCCGGCTGTCCTTATAGACAGTGAGCATATTGTTCTCCTTGAAGCGGCCGGCTTCGGCGTAGATATTATAGGCTTGGGTTTCCGTATCGATGATAATGAGTCCTCCTTTGGTCGCTACGTAAAGGGTACTGTCTTTATCATAGTACATATCTCGGACAAAGAATTCTCCCGGACGGTACAAGATGGTGTCAAACTGCCCGGTTTCCGGATTTAACCTCTGTATGTATCCTTTCATGGTACCTATCCAGATGTATCCGTGTTTGTCTACCTTTACTGTATACACATTGTTCTCGAGAAGCTGGCTGTTACTTACTGTGTATTGTTTGATTTGCCCTTTCGAGTAGCATAGCAGTCCTTTCTGGAAGGTGCCTATCCATAGGCGGTTTTTGGAGTCGATGGATAAGTCGACTACAATATTGGCGGGAGTTGCTATCTTTTCGTATGAATCGGTCACTAGTGAACGTCGGATTAGTCCCGTACCGTCTGTTCCGTAGTAAATGTATTCCTGGCTGGTGTCTTCGCAGAAGGTCAGGATATCATCATATTCCAGGGATTTGTTGCATAGTATGATTTGGGACATGGGGCTATAATAGGAAATACCGTGTTTGAAATTCCCTATGTATATGGTTCCGTCTTTGTCCCGGTAAATGGTATTCAGATTGTTGCTGGCAATGGTGTGCGGTTTCAATGGATTGTGCACCAAGTTGGTAAGCGATTTGGTCAGGGTGTTGTAAACGAACAGCCCCATATGGCTGGTAAGTATCCATACGTTGCCGTCTCCCAGGTCGAGGATGCGTTGCACGCGATTGTACTGTATGTGAGTGTTATTGTTCAGGCTGATGTCCTCCCATTGCTGTGTAAAACTGTTCTTGTGCAAAAGTAGGCTGTTTTGGAAGGTGTATACCCATAGGCTTTCGTTTTGGTCTATGTAAATGTGTGGCTCATGATTCTCCAGCAAAGGTCTATAGATGGTGGGAATGGCTATTTCCTTGACTTCGGAAGTCTGCTTGCTGATACTGTATAGGGTACCGTTGGAGTACATTATATAAATGAACTGGACACCTATATAGAGGTTTGAAATCTTTTCAACTGCCAATGGATAGGCTTTGATGGAGTTGTTGTCCATGCTTCGTATGTAAAGTTTGGAATAGTCGTAGGCCCAAAACTCATTCTTGGATGTTTTTCCCATCCTCAGAATGTTTTTACTGGGGATTTGCAGCCCATCGAGTATGGGTTTATAGTCATTGTCGAATTTACCGGTCTTATAATTATAGATACTGTAGCCGCTGGAAGTCCTTATCCATACATTGTCGTCCGGTCCTTCGAAAATTTCGCTGATGGCATCGTCCGGCAGGTCGGAGTTGTTCTGGTAATACTGCTGGAAGGAGTAGCCGTCGTATTTGTTGAGTCCTGATTCTGTCCCCACCCAGAGGAATCCCCTATTGTCTCTGTAGATGCTTCGGACACTGTTGTTGGAGAGTCCTTCTGTTGTAGAGAGCTGCTTGAACATGACAGCCGGCGGGATTTCCGCTGAGTTACCTTGAACAGTAAGGAGGAAGGCCAGGTTGCATATAAGGAATAGGAGCAGTTGTTTCATGTATTTTCTTTATTAGAAGGATTAACAATATTGTAACTGCAAACTTAAATATAATCCTTCGAACGAGCAAGGAAAGATTTGCGTATTCGTGTGGGATGATATCCTCCGTTTGGTGAAAAATAGTATGCATTTTGTTTCCAATGGCCCTATATGGGTTCTATGAAACAAAACCGGATATTAAAAGACATTTTTAAGGCATCTGTGTTTCCTTTAAGAAAAATACATTTGCAGGCGAGATCATTTAAATCCTAATAGTATGAAGAAAGAACTTTTAGCAGTGGCGATGCTGTTGTTTGCCGGTGGCAATCTGTTGGCACAGCCACATGTCAATGACGGTACTTCGTATTTGATGAACCAACCTCTGGACATGAGTACCGATTTCCGTGACTTGAGTAATACCTTGTTTTTTGCAGATCACCTGGAGTCATTCGATGCCAAGTCGGGTGAAGGGCTGGTGAATTGGAAACGCGGGCATCTGATGCCCCGCCAAGCCTTCAATACCAACGGTGCACAGCCCCGTAAAATGAGAATGCTCGATTTCCCCTTCACTGCCTATGAAAATGACCCTAACCTCAAATTCAAGATTGACTTTGTAACTCCGCGTACGGTACGTATCCGTATGCTAACGACCCCGGTGGAACCCAAACCTGCCGCTTCCATCATGTTGGCAAAGGAACCGGGCAGGGATGGAAGCTGGAAAGTTACCGAGACGAATGACAAGATTATCTATTCCAGCGACTATGGAACCATTCAGATTAACAAGAATCCTTGGAGAATCGTCTTGAAGGATAAAGCCGGACGTATCTTGAGCCAGACTGCCGCTTTGAGCGACGCGGACTCTACGCAGGTAAAATATACGCCGTTCTGTTTTGTGAAGCGGGGAAGCGACAATGCTCGCCGCATCAATCCGGTATTTACCTTGACTGCAGATGAAATGATTTTTGGTTGCGGAGAGTCTGCCACTGGGCTGAACAAGGCCGGACAGAAGGTGAACTTGTTCGTTACAGACCCACAAGGGCCTGAGACGGACCAAATGTACAAACCGATTCCTTTCTTTATGAGTAACCGGGGATATGGTATGTTTATGCATACATCCGCTCCCGTGACTTGTGATTTTGGTGCTACCTATATTGGGCTGAACAAAATGTTCATGGGTGACGAGAACCTGGATTTGTTCGTTTTCTTCGGCGAGCCGAAAGATATTCTGGACGAGTACACCGATTTGGTAGGAAAGCCGGGCATGCCCCCCTTGTGGTCTTTCGGTACGTGGATGAGCCGTATTACCTATTTCAGTGAAAAGGAAGGTTATGATGTAGCGGCCAATATCCGTAAGAACAAGTATCCGTGCGATGTTATCCATTTCGATACCGGCTGGTTTGATGTGGACTGGCAGTGTGACTATAAATTCTCCGAGAACCGTTTCCAGAATCCACAGCAGATGTTGAAGGATTTGAGGTCTCAAGGTTTCCATGTATGTTTGTGGCAGTTGCCTTATTTCACTCCTAAAAACCGTTATTTCTCTGAACTGATAGAGAAAGACATGTATGTGAAAAATGGAAATGGTGAACTTCCCTACGAAGATGTGGTGCTTGATTTTTCCAATCCGGAAACAGTAAAGTGGTATCAGGACAAACTGGCGGGATTGCTGAATATCGGTGTCAGTGCCATTAAAGTAGACTTTGGCGAGGCTGCTCCACTGAATGGTATTTACGCTTCCGGCAAGAGCGGATGGTATGAGCATAACCTCTATCCGGTGCGTTATGATATGGCAGTGTCCGAGATAACCAAGAAGTTGCACAACGAGAATATAATGTGGGCACGTGCCGCATGGGCTGGTTCCCAGCGTTATCCATTGCATTGGGGCGGTGATGCTGCAACTACGAACACGGGTCTGCTGGGTACGCTTCGTGCAGGCTTGTCCTTCGGCTTGTCCGGTTTCTCCTTCTGGAGCCATGATATGGGCGGCTTTGTAAAATCCACTCCGGAGGACTTGTATTGCCGCTGGATACCGTTCGGTTTTCTTACTTCCCATACCCGCGCGCATGGGGCACCTCCGACAGAGCCGTGGTTGTACGACAGCAAGCGTGTGCAGGATGTCTTCCGCAAGAGTGCGGAGATGAAGTACCGTCTGATGCCTTATGTGTATGCTCAGGCTAAGGAATGTACAGAAAAGGGCTTACCGATGCTAAGAGCCTTGTTTGTAGAATTCCCCGATGATCCGGGAGCATGGAAAGTGGATGACGAGTATCTCTTCGGTTCGCAGATTCTGGTTGCCCCCTTGCTTGAATCCGGTATGACGGGCCGCACAGTTTACCTTCCCGAAGGAAAATGGATAGACTACCAGACAGAGAAAGTCTACGAAGGCGGATGGCACCGGATTGAAGCAGGCAGTCTGCCGATAATCATGCTGGTACGTGACGGTTCGGTACTTCCTCATCTGAAGTTGGCGCAGTCCACTGCTGAGATGGATTGGAGTAAAATGAGCCTGAAGGTATACAGTGCTGACAAGAAGCAGGCAGAAGGATTGGTTTGTCTACCTGCCGACAACCGTATTCAGGTTGTGAAAGTGGATTGTGGAAAGGCCAAACCGCAACTGTTGAACCAGGTTGAAGGCACTTCCCTGAGTTTCTGAACTTAATCTTTGAAAATCTATATTGAATTCACCCCTGTCGGTATGGAAGAGAAAGGGATATAGTTACCGAAATCTGTGCCACTATGGTGGCACAGATGTGCCTTCCCAATGGCACGGCAGTGCCTCTATAGTGGCACAAAATTGTGTCGCATATCTTTTTCCCGATGTGCTTATGACCGGGGTATTTGTTAAACCTAAGTATTTAGTATTTATGAGAAATGTGATGAAGTATTTGGGTATCATGTCAGTATCGCTGGCATGTGCCGGACCTCTCTTTGCAACAAGCGTACAGCCGTTTGCAGGTGTCACTGTCGTACAGCAGAGTGTAGTTACTGTGAAGGGCCAAGTGGTGGATGAGAAAGGCGAGCCCATCATCGGTGCCAATGTCATTGTGGAAGGTACGACAAACGGTATGATTACCGATTTGGACGGTAACTTCTCCTTGCAGTGTCCCGTAGGTTCTACGCTGAAGACCAGTTACATCGGTTATCTGGCGCGAACGGTCAAAGTAACCGGGAATATGAATGCTCTGAAAATTACTTTAAAGGAGGATACCGAAACCTTGGATGAGGTAGTTGTTGTGGGCTACGGTACGATGAAGAAATCCGACCTCACCGGTTCTGTGGCTTCCGTGAATGCGGAGGAAATGATGAAGCGGAATCCGGTGAACTTGGGACAAGGTTTGCAGGGAGCTGCGGCAGGTGTATCTGTCATCCGTTCTTCCGGTGACCCGGAAGGAGGTTTCTCCATCCGTATCCGCGGTGTGGCAACCGTGAATGGTTCTGCCGACCCACTCTATGTAGTGGACGGTGTGCAGGTAGGAACTTCCATCGATTTCTTGAATCCTAATGATGTAGAGTCCATCGAAATTCTGAAGGATGCTTCGGCTACGGCAATCTATGGTACTCGCGGTGCCAATGGCGTCATTATGATTACTACCAAGAACGGTGGTAAGGGGAAGGCAAAGGTGAACTTTTCGGCCAACTATGCCCTCCAGTTCAATTCGAATAAGATTGATGTGGCTGATGCGGGCTTGTTTGCAAGTGCTGTACGTTCCGCCGTCAAGAATGACGGTATTGCCATGACCAATCTGGCATATGGCGAGGATTACATAGGCAGACTGAACAGCATTGACTGGCAGGATGAAATGTCACGCACGGCATTACAGCAGAACTATAACCTTTCTGCTTCGGGAGGCAGCGAAAATACCCAAGCCAACTTATCTCTGGGTTATTTGAACAACCAGGGTATCGTGATTGAGTCGAATTTTAAACGCTTGACGGCACGCGCTAATATCACTCACAAAGTGAAAGACTTTCTGCATGTAGGCTTGAACTTGAACTATGCACATTCGGAAAAGATGGGAGGAGGCAACCTGAGAAACTATGCACAAGCCATTCCAACCATGGATTATGTAGAGGACGGTGTTTTCTATTCCATGCCTATTGTGTTGCCCGACGGTACTTGGGGACATTACAAGAAAGAAGGTAATGGGGATGTGAACAAGGGAGCTGACAATCTGGTTGCTGCTGCCAAGACTGCCGACAGCATCAATAAATGGGACCGTCTGCTCGCCAGTGCTTTCCTACAACTCGATTTGTACAAAGGGTTGACCTTCAAAACTATTGCCAGTTATAATTATTATACAAAAGGTTATAATGGCTATACAGCCTATAATGATAGAACCTTTGGAACTCAAGACCGTAAGGACTCGTTCTCGCTGAACCAGAGCCAGTCCACTTCACTCGGTCTGGAAGCGTTCTTGAACTATGACTGGTCCAATGAGCATCACCGCGTAAGTGCAATGGCCGGTTTCTCTACCAGCGATACGAACGGTGCCTGGCTGAATTCCAGTGCCAACGATTTCCCGGCAGACAACATCCGCAAAATTTCATTGACCAATGACCCATCGTCTAAGCAAACGGATGGTGGGCTGGATTTGAAGACAAGATTCCTTTCTTACTTCGGCCGTCTGACTTATACTTTGAACGACCGCTATATTGTGACTGCAACGGTACGCCGCGACGGTTCTTCGAACTTTGGTGCCGGCAATCGTTATGGTACATTCCCTTCCGCTTCTGTAGCTTGGCGTCTTTCCGAGGAAAAGTTCATTAAGGATTTAGAACTGTTCAGTAACTTGAAGTTGCGTGCCGGATGGGGACAGACCGGTAATGCGGGCAATGGTACCAACTTGTCCATAGCACAGTTGTCTTCGGCAAATGCAATGTACTGGTTCTTTAATGGTTCGAGTGTGATTAACGGTGCCGGTATTGCCCAGCAGAAAGAAATTGATACCAACCTGAAATGGGAAACCAATGAGCAGACAAATATCGGTATTGATTTTGCCTTTATGAACAATGAGCTTTCTTTCTCTGCCGATTACTTTATCCGTGACGCAAAGGATCTGCTTCTGTATCGCCAGATTCGTCCTTCTACCGGTTTCTCCAATGTCTATACTAACGCGGGACATATCCGTAACTCAGGTTTCGAGTTTACTGCTGCGTGGAACAAGAGCTTCAGCGATTGGAATATCGGCATAAGGCTGAATGGGTCTACCCTGAAGAACGAGGCTATTGAAGTCGGCGATCCGATATTCAGCAAGTCAGGTTCAGCACAAGATGGCGACAACTGGGACAACCACTCCATTACACAGAACGGCTATCCTGTAGGTTCCTACTATGGCTGGAAGGTAGAAGGCATTTTCAGAACCCAGGCCGAAATTGATGAAATGAATAGGCTGGCGGTTGAAAAGGGAGTTGAAAGTGGTGTATATCAGGACAAGACTACCCAGCCCGGCGACTATAAGTTTGTTGATTTGAATGGTGACGGGCAGATTACCGATGCCGACCGTACTGTTATAGGCAATGGATATCCCAAGTTCACTTACGGAATGAACCTTACCGCTTCCTGGAAAAACTTTGATTTCTCGATGAACTTGTACGGTGTAGCCGGTATGGATATCCTTTCTTATTCTTCGGCCCGCTTGACCTCAGTCTATGCACCCGACGGCGGTTATCAGAATGTACTGAAGGAATATATCAATAATGCATGGTCATCTTCGAATACCGGCGCCAAATATCCGCGTATCACCAAGACAGACTATAATAAGAACATGCGTGTGTCCGACGCCTACATCCAGAAGGGGGATTATCTGAAGATTTCAAATATTCAGATAGGATATACATTCCCGAAGAATGTGCTGAAACCGGTGAAAATGGAAAATGCACGCGTATTTGCCAGTGTCGACAATGTATGTACCATCTCTTCGTACAATAAGTTCGGCGATCCGGAAGTTGGTGACTCCAATGTATTGTATTCGGGATTTGACGGAGGACGTTATCCGTTCCCGATGTCGGTTACTTTCGGTCTGAGTGTACAGTTCTAATACTAACGGATAAAAAATATGATTATGAAAAACTTATATAAACTGTTGATCGGTGTGCTGGCCTTAAGCACCGTAACGTCTTGTGACGATTATTTGGAAGTGGATCATTACGATATTCTTCCGGCAGATTTCATGTTTAAAACGGAGGAGAATGTCCTTTCCGGATTGAACGGACTTTATGATACCTTTTATACGGACCAGCACGGTTCCGGTGATGACGAAACATGGGGATTCAAGCCTCAGGTATTTGCTGCCAACCATTCTACGATGGACTGTCAGGCTTCCGGTTGGGATGCGGAATGGCAGCGTCATGCCTGGAAACCCGATAAGGGTTCCCTGGAGACTGCATGGCGGATGAGTTATCGTGCAGTGGACCGTGCAAACCGTTTCCTGGCTGGCCTGGAGACGGCGGATGCCTCTATATTTGCGGACAGCAATTCCAAGACCGTTTATGAAGCGCAAGCACGTGCCATCCGCGGTTATAACTACCTTTACCTGACGAAACTTTTCGGAAGGGTACCGATGTTGCTTACCGGTGAAACCTATACTACTTCGGTAGGAAAGGCACGTCCGGAATCCGTGGATGAGACTTATGCGGCTATCGAGGAAGATTTGTCTTTTGGACGCGACCATCTGGACTGGTTACCCATGAATGGTGAATACGGACGTATAACCAAGGGGTTCTGCAAAGCTTATTTGGCCGAGCTGTATATGTTGAAGAAAGACTTTACGAAAGCCAAGACGGAACTAAAGGATATAGTGGACAGTGGAACCTATTCATTGGAGCCCTGCTTCGGTAACCTGCATGCCTGGGATACACATTGGACCAAAGAATCTGTATTTGAGGTGATGTATCATGAACAAGGATATATGGGCTGGGGAGCCGATTCGTCTTCAGATGCCATGATGTGGTACGGATATATGTGTGCGGCACCCGAATGGGGAGGCTGGGGGTCTCTCTGTCTTTCTTGGGAGTTTGTACGTTCCTTTGAACCGGGTGACAAACGCCGCCAATACTCTGCTGTTGCCAAAGGGGATACGCATCCCATTACCGGGCAGACTGTAGGGGTGACAAGTGGTTTTGACGGTCTTTTCCAAGGTTCCGAAAATATGCCTACTGTTTATTCCTTGAAATACTGGAGATGCAAGCCAGGTGAGAACAACAAAGTATTCAATCCTATTTCGTTGACTTTGAAGCGTTATGCAGGCATCATGCTCGACTATGCAGAATGTTGTTTCGAGACAGGTGACAACGCTACCGGATGGAACATGATACGTCAGATACGTAACCGTGCTTGGGGTAATTTGGAGATGGGAGCGACGATGATTGACCTACCCGCCGACATGTTGAATACCCAGACGGTGGAAGTGCCGGATGCAGAGACCTATTATACAAGCTATAAAGCAGCCAAAGGCTATACTTCTCCGGTATGGAAGGTGGCGCTGATTATAGAGCGTCGCCATGAATTCAATGCCGAGTTCTCGCTTTACCATGATTTGTGCCGTATGGGTATGTGCAAAGAATGGTTTGCCGCCGAATATCCGAAGACAGCAGCCAACTCTTCACAAGAGGCTTGTCTGCAGACTGGTGACTCATTCCGTTTCTTTGAGCACGAGGCTTATCAGGAAATCTTCCCGATTCCGACGAATGAGATTCTGACCAACCCGCTCATCAATCAGGCTGACCAGAATCCGGGATATTGATAAATTATAAATAAACACTTAATAATAAAATATTTGTGAGTGAAATGTCAGGCACCAGTAGTTGTTGTGATAGACGTCAGGGTCTGTCGTGATGAAAGCCGGTGTCTGACATGACAAACACCAGTACTTGAGACGACGAACACCAGTCTCTGATAAACGGGGAATTAAACAAGGAAAAGTTTGATGGTTTTAGAGAATAATTATGGAAAGGAAGATGTTTTATTGGATAGCACTGCTGGTTGCGTCTTGTCTGGCAGGCTGCCGGTCGCATTCAGGGGAGACAGATATGCAGACACGCATGCGTACAGAGATTGTCACGAATGTCAGAGACAGCGTGTTGCCGTTTTGGATGGATTATGCAGTGGCTCCCGACGGCGGTTTTTATGGAACTGTATTGCGGAATGGTACTCCGGTAGTGGATGCTCCGAGAGGAGGGGTTCTGAATGCCCGGATTCTGTGGAGTTTTTCTGCCGCATACCGTACGTTTAAGGATGAGGCTTATCTGAAGCTTGCGGATAAATCGCAACGCTACTTCATTGATACATTTATAGACAAGGAACATGGTGGGGTATATTGGCTGGTCAATCCTGACGGTGAGGTGCTGAATGCTTCCAAATATACGTATGCCATGACCTACGCCATCTATGGGCTGGCTGAACACTATCTGGCAACAGGTAACAGCGAGAGTCTGGATATGGCTGTCGGTTTATATCATACCTTGGAGGAGAAAGGCCGCGAACCGCAATATGACGGTTATGTGGAATCTTTTACTGAAGATTGGAAACAACTGGATAATTATGATAACAATGCA
>ERZ1504698.454-NODE-454-length-13153-cov-4.105283_pt1 | contig 13153 bp, 6 predicted proteins | sample MGYA00575737_ERZ1504698 | MGnify/ENA primary metagenome ERZ1504698 (study PRJEB39906, sample SAMEA3182068) | gut metagenome | biome: human; feature: gut; material: Stool; isolation source: human stools | place: Canada | collected 2013-11-18 ...
AACCCTCTTGCATTAGCTCCGATATTGCAAGAAATCGGATTAATCGAGAACTCGAAATTTGACCTTATAAATTTATTTGAGAATCCATTCTTAACATATACTGCAGAACTTCTTTGGCCACAAGTAAAGCCTTTGCTGGAGGCTGGGGCACAATTAAAATATAAAGAGATTCATAGATTACGCATAGATGTTGATGCTAATATTGATAGAATACTTACCTGTGAAACGCTAAAAGAAAAGGTAGTTGAGGCTCAACGATTAACCGAGCGAGGCTACACATTTGCTAATGATTTGTTAACAGCACAGAAGACTATAGAAGCGAAAGATGTTCAGATATCAGAACAAGAGAATCTTATTGCAGCTCTTAATGATAAAATTAGCAGACTGGAGAAAGCTAATAGAGAAAATAAAATACGGGTTATCAAAAATATCACCACTACCAAAACGAAACAGAAATCAAAGAGAAAAAAACAAAAAAATAAAAGATCATAATTTTAAGAGAGGAGAGACTGCTCCTCTCTTAAATTCGACATGTTCGTATTCAGGGCTAAAGCACGATTTTCAGGATTTACTGAGAATTGGGTAGAGACATTCTCGGGGCGACGGAGATATCCTTGGGGGGGGCTCCGCGTCTGGGAATAAATGCAACAGGGTCGTCCGGACAGCTGGTTCGGCCATAGACGGACACTGATGTTCGAGTTCCTTGAGATCGCTACAGGTATTTTCATCCACGAATCCTAACGATCTTGCTCAATCAGAAGGATACGCCTCCAGAGATCATGCGAGCCATTATGAAACATCTTCACAAAGGTATCTATACTCGCCTTGTTGTAGGATTCATTGAGATATCTTGGGAAACCTCACTAGTCTGTTCCTGCGTAAAGCTAAAGCATTCCGTCCAGGCCTTCACATATTATTACCTAATCATCTTCATTGATTGCATGCACATGAAGATCCACCGCAAGCGGAGCGTAAAAATTGAATCTTTTTACGCAATGCTTGCCGTGCATGAAGACAAGCGCCGCAAGGTGCTGGGGATTCTCAACAAGCTCACGGGAAGCACCCTAGGCTGGGGCAAGTGACTCACAAGTCTGCATAAATAGGGCATGGAGCAGATCATATACTGTAGAGAGAGGCTGGGAACAAAGACTGGATTTCTAAGAAAAATGAGGTCTGGATGATCGTAATTTTCAACAACGAAGCGAAAATCCGGCCTACAGAGCCCTACTTCGCTTATCTAAGCTACAAGGCAAGGATTCTGTCGATAATCTACACGACGGACTAGATCGTGCGCCTGCAGAAAGACTTTCTACGAGTCACAAGGATGCAAGGAACTATGCCCAACGAGAAGTCGAGGCTGCTGATGATGAGTAAAACGGCTATGAATAAAACATCGTATCTGAGACCGCACCCCGGATTGATCTGAACCGAGAATAATTTCCTGACTGAAAGTTAAAAAGAAAATAAAATCAACACACTACTCAAAAACAAGAATCTATATATTTGCCCATCTAAAAGACCTTAAGACTTCTTGCCAGATACTCTTTTGAAACACGCACCAAAAGATTCTTTTATGGTGTTTCAGACCAATTAAAGACTACCTTCTATCAACTACAGGAACCGGAATACAAATTTTGTAGAAATTACGAAAGCCTCTAATTGATGTGGCCTCAGACAAAAGAGGTTTCCCTCTCTCGAGAGCTGCATTTACAAGTATATGATCATCCATTATTGGGTATATTATCAAACACTTGGGCACTTCATCATGTTCAAGAGTCCCTAATTCATTGAGAATATACTCATCTCGTGCATACCCACTTATTTCACGAATATCATCAAGACATCCCGCATCAGAATACTCATAACGAGGTTTATACTTGGCATCCATTATTAACCTTTCATCCATTTTCAGAAAATCGACTGCTGTCCCATAATATCCTCCAACCTGAAATTTGATCTGCCCTGGATAGGCATTATAAAGTAAACTATAAACATATACCTCATATAAACGAGCCATATCAATCCAAAACGGAGGCACCCAATTTTTCTCATTCCCAACGTTATCAATGGAATAATCATATCTTTTCAATAATTGCTTCGCAAGGTTAACAACAACACCATACTCCCCAAAGAGCTTATTCATCCGAACCTTTCTAACAGAACTAATATCAACATCTGCCTGGACTCCTTCAAAAGCTGAAAGAGCTTTTGAAAGCAAATAGCTGATTTCTGTATAGATTTGATGTTTCTGCATTGCAGGGAAAATAGATATAGTTCTTTGGGCAAAGAGGAGAGCTCTCTTGATTAATCTATTTTCTGGAATATTCGTAGAATATTCCTCATAAGCGCACATTACCCGATCAGAGCGGCCATTAACTAGATTCTTGCTATAATGCTTGGATAGCAATATTTTTCCTTTAATCTTCGTGTGAAGATTCTCTTCTCGTATCACATACCCTTTTTTTAGCCCTTTCTCAAGAAGCCTATTGACCGATACGAGAAAATGAATAATAAGAAGAGGTGTAAGTATATTATCTAATTTTTCTGACTCTATTTTGGGCTTCGAGAAACTTATTCCATAGAATTTGGGGAAGTAAGAACTTGAAGGAGCAAACCGTAACGCAGACATAAACATACGAACAAAATCAATATTCACCATCTTAGGTGTAACAACCACAGCCTTATCAAATGTAAGCCAAGCTGCTCCGATGTAATAACTCGCTTTAAAATCGGGAGTTATACCAAGATACTTTGGTTCGCTTTCATAACAAGGTCCTTGAAAATTAAGTTCGAGACTAGCAATATATGCCAGATGCTCGGGTTTAAATGATTCATGTTCTAATAGATGAAAAACTCGATCCTTCGGAACAGGAACACTTATGCGATTATCTGTCTCCACTCGTCAAAAGCATGATTAAGTTTTTCTTTGGAAACCTCTATTATTCCATCCTTAGCATATTCTTCAATAAGAGGAATGAGCTCATAATTAACTTTCATCACCAACTCATCTATTGTATGCGCCATAAAATAGCTATGTCCAGGCATAAGATCTTCCATATCCATATCAGCCGGATTATCTGCGAGGAAAATTTGGACCTTTTCAAATAAATCTACGGCTTTTGACTTTATCGTTTCATCTACGTTTTGCTGTTTTACCACATCAACATCAGCCTTTAATGTCCAAAATGCAAACCTACGACGCAATGCATAATCGATACTACCAACACTACGATCTGTAGTATTCATCGTCCCAATAATATAAAGTTGATTCGGGACAAAAAACATCATACCGGAGTATGTAAGACTCACCGATATTTGATGATTACTACCATATCGTTTATCGGCCTCCAGTAACGTGATTAGCTCTCCAAAGATTTTGGAAATATTTCCTCGATTAATTTCGTCAATAATAAGAACACATGGTTGGAATTTAGCCTTTTCACAAATTCTTTTAAAAATTCCAGAATTCAGCTTAAACTGCATACTATCGCTACTCTCGGCAGGTTTATATCCTTCAACAAAATCCTCATAATCCATCGACTGATGAAACGTTGTAAAAGCAATGCGACCTTCAGTAACGAGTTCTTCATATTTAGCTATGACCTCAGTTGAATTCTTCCAGTCAACAAGCTCAACACCAAGAACCTTTAGCGAGAGCAATGTCGTTGTGTAGGTCTTACCAGTTCCAGGAGCACCCTGAAGAATAATATTTTTCTTGACAAGAAGAAGAGATGTCATATCAGCAAGCCTCTTATCCATTTTCTTATCTAGATTCGTCATGATATCAGTAAATGCCACATAATAAGATCTTACAGGATTACTCAAAAGCTTAAAATCGGTATTAATATTAAGCTGTTCATCCTTTGGAATATGCTTAAAAGAGTTAACAAGATAAGCAATGCATGCTTGCCGAGTTTTACCTTTGTTATCTTGAGATCTGTAACTCTTAAAATCTTCATTGAACCACACGGGATCTTTCTGCTTCCAATCTTCAACTATGTCAGCATAATCTTCCTCCACCACAAAATCTTCAACAACTGCTTTATAAGTAGTCTGATCTTTTTCTACAATATAAAAATCAAAAGTAGTTCCATTATCAACCTGCGCTCTGAGCTCTTTGAGGACTTCTCTTCCCTTCGTTGGGAAATTATGTCTCCACATTACACCATAGCCATACAGACTATTGGCAATTTCTTCTTCAAATTCTCCCTTCCAATCTTGTCCATCTCGAGCTACAAGACCTTTTACCCCAATCTGTACATCTTTCCATATCTCCGGGAAAGAATATAACATTTTAGCATAAAGATATGATTTATTTTGTGTATTTTCACAAAGGTACCCCAACTCATCAAAAAAAGAAAAAAGATCTTCCGAGAATGTAGTTTTGCTATACGGAGACATTAATAAATTTCGAGATATTTGTTCTTTGTGGTCTTCTGCAAGAATAGGGAAATTAGATTCTGGATGATCTAAATATTTAACAACGTTTAATACAGAATCTTTAACGAGTTTCGAGTTTTGCTTATAAAATAGCCATTGTCTTACCCATGCATTTTGACGGATATTCGCCTTCGCTATTGTCCGCTTATCCGGATACTCATTGTAATGATCCTTATTACTAGCATTCAAATCGCAATATGATACAAGTCTAAAAATATAATCTCGAATTTCCCCAATCCTCGAATCTTTTTCAGCTAAAGAATTAAATTGGTCATACTTAAGGCCTACAAGATCATCTAAAAGAGAGGCATCTACAACTAATGAGCGCCATGCATTTAAAGCATCTTGTGCCTTAACAAAATAAAAGTCTTTTGCCTTGGCAATTTCCTCATTATAGGCTTGTTGTGTCAACTGTCTTATATTTGTCAGAAACGCCAAATCCATGTTATTAAAACAAGAAGACATAGAGTGTTTATCTTAACTTAATGTACTCGCCGATAGCTTGAATAAATAAATCTCCAAATCGATTGTAACTTCGTTCTCCGACTCCTCTTATACTGAGAAATTCCTCTCTCGTTGTAGGTTTATCAGTAGCCAACATAGCTAGCACATTATTGTGGAAAATACAATATGTCGGCAGATGATTCTGCCGAGCGACCTCCATTCTTAATTTACGAAGCTTTGCAAGGAGAACCATATCAGTTAATACCTTTCCCTCAGAATCAACCAATACTTGAAAACCATCCTTGTCGATCGTTCGATCTGCTCGGCCAACGGTATGGACCTGGGGGTTTCTACGTTCAATTGTAGGTCTCCTCTTCTGTTTTATAGGTATTATCTCTGGCTCAGGCTTGCCTTCAGGTATGGCATATTGCGACGCTATAAATCCAGGGCGAACCGCAGATGGATCCAGTCGTCCAAAATCATTGTTCCGCCAAGCAAGATAATGAGAGTGATTCAACAAGCGACCACATCCCGACCGGTCCGGCTTATAATTCGTACAGCCTAAAATATATTCCGAGTTTCCCCGCTTGACAATCAGATAACCATCCTTGCACCAGTCGCATTTCTGAATGGAGAGTTCTCCTCCGCGTTTATCATTGGTCATAAAGCCGCAAACCTCCTGATCATTTCCGCAGATCCACAGCTTCAAACCATAGTTCTTATTCCATCGGAATCGCATGGGATATCCACAAATCGGACAACGATCACGAACAGTAGACGACAATGTAAGATCTGCCTTCAGTTCACCTTTCAGGGTAACATTGGGATAATTTTGAGGTTCACTTAACAACTCTTTGATGAAGTCCGACGGACGCTTCTCTGGAGTGACAATAAAAACACGATTCTTAGTCCGAGTTAAAGCAACATAAAAAAGCCTCCGTTCTTCGGCATAGTTATAAGAAATATCATTTGAAACTACCAAATTCAACACAGGATCATCATCTACCTTCGACGGAAACCCATAGATCTCATCTTTCGCATTGACGATAATTACATTGTCGGCACTCAATCCTTTCGAACTGTGAGCTGTCAGAAATTGAAGCTTAACTTTCGAACCAAATTTCGAGGAATAAACCTTCCCGCTTTTCTCGTCAAAATTAAAATCCTTTGAATAACACATATTACGAGCATCGAATCCATACCGGCCAATCAATAGAATTGATGCTACATTAGACCTTTCCTCAGCAGCATTAAATGCCAAAATATCTTCAATTGCCCGATTAATAGCAATTCCAAGATTATAATATTTACCACCTTTCTGCTGCTCCCCCTTTTTCTCTGCTGTCTCAGAATAGGTATGAATGATTACCGGATTAGTAATTCGTTTAGGAGAAATCAATTCCTTTCGAATCTGCGCTGCATTTTTTTGAATAAATGTCCCAGCAATATTGATAACCTCTTGTGCATTACGATAAGTACGAGTTATTTTCAATTCCTGACCATATCCGACTTCTTCGCAAAATCGAGTAAAAAGTGGAAGGATAGAACCACTAAAGGCATAAATGGATTGCCAGTCATCACCAACTGCCATGATTTTAGCATTACACAACAGGGAAAGCTCCCGCACCAGATTATAGCGTTGTCGAGAAATATCCTGGTATTCATCAACAATGATATATTGATAGTCGAGACGTTCTTTATCGATTCGTTTTTTATGGATCAACTCTGCCGACTCATTAATCATATCCTGAAAATCAATACTATGCTCCTCCTGCAGCCGTTTTTGATATTCATAATAACAGACTTTGCAGACATCCAAGAACAATTTGGTTCGAACATTTTTAGTTGCAGCTTTATAATCGTCGAACTTTTCAGTAGAATATCCCTGTGTTTTAAAATTATTGATAAAGGTACAAATCAGCAATGTCAACCGTGTAATGTACTTGCTTTCCTCCGAATCCACTAATTTTTTATAAACCTCTTCAGCCGGCCGCTTCGTCAATTCATATCCCCGCCAAAGAAGTTCCTCTCGCAAGTGGCTAAGATAATCTCGGCCATCACTATGATGTGAATAAGTACAAATCAGATCCGTATGATGCGTTTCATGCAGGTGCTTTTTATCTTTGATTCGAGCAATATAACGATCTAGTTCCTCTTTAGAATATCGATCGCTTTGTCCATCTTCAGTAATACCGAAATGTTCTATATAAGATGTTTTTCCTCGTTGTGTTATTTTAAAATCTGGAGTATACGGCTTATTGGCATCTAAAATAGGATATTGATAGATTGGTTCGTATTCATACTCTATCTGATGCATATATAAGAAATTAGCAATTCGCACCTCCTCCATCGACCGCACAAACTCACTATTGAGGGTTTGGGTCTTTTGCGTTTTACGATCTACAATTTGTTTGACATATTCATGCAAGTTACTCTTTAAGGTCGAGAAATCGGCCTTGGCAATAAACTGGAAATATTCATTAAGTTTATCACCCTCATAAGGGGCTGTAAAATAAGATCCAAAAAAGAGAATCAGTTTATCAACCATCGCTGGATCTTGAAGCACGACCGATTTGAGATATGTATTAATGACCGTATACAAGAAACCTCCATCCACAATCTTTTTTCGGATTGTCTCACCCTGTCGCAAAATAGCATAACCGATTGAGTGAAATGTTGTAATCGGACAAGCTATATGTAAATTATGATTGATTCGTTCGCGCAGTTCCTCGACGGCTTTATTGGTAAATGAAATAACAAGAATTTTGCAAGGATCAATGCCTCGTTTCTCTACAAGATAGCGAACTTTTGCTGCTACGGTTGTCGTTTTACCGGCCCCTGCTCCAGCTATAACCAACGTATAATCCTCCTCTGACAAAACGACTTCGCGCTGTTCCCGATCAAGCAATATGGCAGGATCACAGGCTTGAAGAATATGATCTAAATAGTTTTTTTCAGACTCTAAATGGCGAGCCACATAACTATCATTGTGTTCTTTAATCGTTGGAGATTCGACTTTAAGATCTTTAATCTCTGCATACGCTTTACAGAATATGGCTATCTGCAAATTGTCAAGCCCATGCTTTGCCACATATTCCTCCAAGATGGAGGATTTTTCCAAGGTCTCAAAAAGTTGCCAAACATCACGATAAGTCTCAATGAGTGCTTTATAATCACTTCGAGCAATAAATTTATCTTGAGCAAGAAGGTCCGCAAAGGTCTTATTGAATGCCTGAGCCTTGACATATTCTGACGTTGGAAGAATAGCTTCAACACTATTCTTCTCCAAAGAAGGTCGATTATTTAATCGTCTGAACCGCCTTAGAAAATTTACAAATCCCATAAAAGCATTCTTTTCCTAACAAATATAGCGAAAATAAATTAGACCTACATCGCTTTGCCACAACGTATTCACAGGCAAAAGCCGACATTCACTTCGACTCTATCAAACATTTGATAAGGATATAGCACAACATACAAAGATCCAACATCTATTTCAAGAAACTTACTACCTTCAATTAAGAGACTCACTCCTTCTAACATCAAAAAACACAATCACCAGAACAGTAGGGACATCAAATTCATCAAGCTATGATAATAGAGCAACCGCAGCCTTCATAACTCGATTGTCTCGATAGACGTATTCATCAAATAGATCCAGCATCTCATTCATGGCATCCGCATCCTCTTCTTGCCTTAGTTTCTTATATATTTCAAGTAAAACTTCCACAATCTCATCATCCGACAAGGAGGCGTCTTCTGTTTCGAAATATCTCTGAGACGATATAAATTTGTAACATAAGATTGGATTGGTTGAAATACATTTCTTCACATAACTAAGCTCAAAATGAGTCTGTTGATACTTTTTTCCTGCATATACCGGGGCAATACTACAATACCAATTGAAGGCCTCCGTCGGAAGAGAAGCACAATGCATACAATAGGCATTAACAATCTTTTCCCTATTGTCAGACGCATAATGTTCAAGAATTTTTTTGCTCAGATCTCGGTATTCCGCATGCTCATAGGCCATCATCGCCGCCTCAATAAGTTTGGCAATAATCTCTTCATTATCCAACGATAGTATCTTCTCAAATCGCTTTTCACACTCTTTCGAAGCTGGCGTTCCCTTTATTCCGTAGAAGTATATCTGAACCAGTAATTCATGAGTTAAAGGATCGGACTCAATACGATCAACATAATCACAAACTATCTCATTCTTATAGTAGAAACACCATTGGATTGTATTCACTTGAACACACAAAGCCTCTGACCCCATACCTGACAAAAGAGATTTCATCAGCGGGAAATACAATGCTTCATCAAAATAAGCAGCCACATTCAGATAATGAAGAGGTATCAATCTGACACATTCGTGCAAAAAGATACTATTATCAATAAAAAAACTGTAGACCATTGGTCGTCTCGATGGTATCGCACACATCCGGACTAAAAGTTTTGCTGCGCAACCTTGATATGAATTGACAGCTTTTGTAAGCATATCCGTAGCTCGTCTACTCATATTCCTCTTATCACTTTCCTCTGAAAATAAACTACTTTTTTCAGAAAAAGGGGAGACGACCAGTGCTTTACAAAGGCTCATAACATCATCGATATACTCATTCTCCTCCTTAACATAATATTCGGCAATTTCACTAAAAGTATGATAATTCTCTTTCGCGAACTCTTCCGTAATGTATCGTTTTGACAGAATCCATAGTGCATAGGGACTGATTCCTCCCGCAAGTAGGCCTTCAAGTCCTGCCACCTTGTACCGATCCGGAATATCTGTTCTAGAATTGATACTCAACACAAAATCGTAAAATTTTTCCGGCAAGGATGAGACACATTTTTTAAAAGCCTCAGCATGTTGGTCTAGACTGACAGGGACCCGACCCTTACGCCATTTGCACTCATCCAGTTTCAGGAATGATCTCAGCCAGTTCGAATTTGGCCATCTTGCATATGCCTCATCATCTACAACGCCACCACAAATATGTGCCACACCGACGGTATGATAATTTCTCTCCACCATCTGTTTCTGTCCGAATCTGCGCAAAAGTTCTTGATAGCATCTCCTCATCTCCGGAATCATATGATCCTCTAGTAATGTATTGCATATCAACACCCATTTGTCCTGCCATAAATGGGGACACAAAAACTGACTCCACCGTCTTTCTGCATCGTATTTAAAATCAAATTCAGACTTATACGATAATAAAGCCCGCTGATACCTCTCAGCGTCATTTTCATTCAACGTCTCATACCATGACCTGAGCATTTTCAGAAAGAAGAACTCAACATCTCCACGAAGATATATTCCGATCGCCGCATTATCCTCCAACAGGAGCCGAATCTGGTCATCATACTGTCTCGGTGCCTCAGCCATAGCTGCAAAAGCCACAGACAACGTTGTCTCATTATTTAATAACAGAAGTTCAAGGACAAATGAACGTCCCAAAGTATCAGATGCATAACGAATCATTAGATCCTCATACATTTTCAATATCTTTCCTACATAATTATTTTCTGTGTCAACCCGATAGAACTTTTCAGTTGTTGAAAACCCATAATAGCCACTTTGCGCTGTTTTTCGAACTGTCTCACAAATACAGCAATGCAGTATTCCGAGTAGTTCTTTGGGATATTCTACACAGAACTGCTTACATAACACATCTGCCAACTCATAACCGTCATGGCTGTTGTATGGACTATCAGATACAAGATACTCCATAATCAACTCCTGCGTTTCTTTCAATGCAAACTCTTTATTGCTTTTAATCGCATCCTGAAGGAGATGGACGGTAAAAAAAACGTTTTGTGGTTTTGCCTCAGCATACGCCTTGAGAACACAGGGTTGGCTATAGTCGTTATGCTCTCGCACTATATATGCGACAGCGTATAATCTCGACTCTCGATCTTGTATTTGATTTATCATTCCATACACCGCCTTTGGATTATCAAAGACATAGCGAGACAAGCATGATATTATAGGAAAGAATTGTTCGTCATCTTTCTTAAGCTCAGGTATTATACCGTTCAGCATCTTCCGAATAGCCTGGAACCAATCCAGAGAATTTACTCCGCGGAGGAAATACACCAATAGCCGCCCATCCTTCTGACAAACATCAGTAACAAGAGCCTTCTCTGCACGGGATGGATTATTCACAAAAGCCAGCACAGACAATGTCAACAACTTCAAGTGAAGACGAATATCGGGATCCTCAAGAATACTGCGGGCTTCATCCACGAATTTGGCAGTATCATGACCTCGTTTGAAATCAAGGACTGCCTTGACCGTCGATCGTATCTCCAGGCCTTGAATCTCTTTTTTGAGATCAGCCGAGAACAGACTCCCGGTCTCAGAATAATGACGGGCAAGGGTATATTCATAGAAAGACTGATGAAAGAATGAGACAGCAGATCCCTCACGCCGAATCAGACCGTTACTTGCCAAATACTCGTATGCACGTTTCTGACTGGAATCAGGAGTAAACTGGGGATTCAGAGTTCCTGCAATCTGTATTGTTTCAACAATCTTATACATCAAATACTCCCGCATTTCTACATCAGACCGGGGAGATGAGTCACAAATGACAGTATCCCAGAGTGCATCGTATAATTCAATCTGATTATTGAAGTTAATTTTAGACTTATTCCGCCGAAACAAGAGAGAAAATGAATTCAGCATTTGAACGGTCCTGAGCATCTTGGCTGTCACTCGATCTATTTTCTTTCCAAGACCATTCTCCAGTTTATTGAGAGCTATTGTCACCTCCTCTTCAGTTAGTTTTCCAATTTCAATAACCGTAGATTTATCTTTAAGGCTATTCAGGACTGAATCATATTCAAGATCATATTTACGGCACGAAACAACGGCTCTGACATTCGGCCAATTATTCAATGAAGACAATACAGCCATCATCATATTCAAGTGCGTTCTATCATTCGTGAGGGACTGAGACAGCGCATCAATCTGGTCAATAATCAAAACCACCCTATCTGCTCCCGTGCTGTAATACGCCAATGTATCCTGCATATCGCTCAAAGAGACCGGATTGCCATTATCATCAATAGCGTCGGCCTTAACACACAAATACTGGATACCCTTCTCGGACAGGATGGCTATTAAATCTTTCAACACAGCGGATTTTCCGACTCCTGCATCACCCACCAGAAGACAGATATTTCCTTCGTTCTGAACAAGGTCCTTGCTAATCCATTGCTCAATCTCATCAACCTGGTGTCGAGGTATATGCGAATCTCTCACCCCATGCAACTCAGAAGAAACGGCATTGAAGCACATTTTTTGTCGCGAAGCAAACTGGTCTGCCAGAGACTTCTCATCCTTGATGGACTCCATCTTCTGTTTATACAACTGACGCCAATGGTCGATGGTTGCTTCAACATCCTTTTCACCACATTTTTCGTTGTCTTTAAAATAATATCTCGCCTTAGTTCGAATACGATCAGATTTATTTTTAAACTCTTCGATAGCAGACGTATCAATATTCCGCCAATAGAATATGCGTGAGTCATAATCGCAAGCTATAAAAAGTACAAGTTCGCCTTTATGTCGTTCCGCATATGCATAGATCGACATGGGAATATCATAAAACACTTTTCCATTTTCCTCCGGGTACGTAAGATGCTTGACTTGGACTATGATTTTTTCTTGAGCTATTCCATGTTCGTCAAGAATCTCAAGGTAACCATCGATATTTGGCAAGGTACCGCCATCCTGAAGTTGAGAACAGTCTACACAATCATCAGGAAGGATATTCTTCAGAAAATTTATCGAACGCCGATCATGCAATACAGATTCCGAGATATTTCTATTTGGCCGTAATTCCATAACACTCACGATTTGTTTAATAGTTAAGATCTTGTAATCATCTCTTATCTCCAACCCTCTCCTGCACCCTATCAAACATTGTATCCGCCTCTTTCTCATTCAATCCAGCCTTTGCTGCCACTGCCAAAAGATCCTCTTTCATCGGTTCAATACTGTCATTGATTGAAGTTGTGCGAAAACCATTAATGCCATCGCTGGGCAACAGGTCATAGGCCGGCGCAAAATGCCAATCACCATCCCGATGAATAAAGGCGAAGTTCTTAGCGTGGTCGTCCTTGTTGCCGATGAGATAATTGAACGCCATCAGTCGATAGACTTTCCACAACTCGGCTACACTATGTGTCAGCACAGCACACACCTGAAAAATATGCTTGTAGTCGATACTGGGCAACCGATAATCGGCACCGATAAGAC
>ERZ1504698.463-NODE-463-length-12951-cov-6.471929_pt1 | contig 12951 bp, 10 predicted proteins | sample MGYA00575737_ERZ1504698 | MGnify/ENA primary metagenome ERZ1504698 (study PRJEB39906, sample SAMEA3182068) | gut metagenome | biome: human; feature: gut; material: Stool; isolation source: human stools | place: Canada | collected 2013-11-18 ...
CAGCGGCAACTCTGATATCTTATCATAACCGCTTTCGTTTGTCAACAACTTTTTTGAAATCTTTTTCGTCTTGGAAAACTTTGTTTTCCGTGACAGATGTTCATGTTAACATATCTGTCAGACTTTGTCAACAACTTTTTTGAAATCTTTTCAAGTTTCTTTCGAGCTGTTGTGTTGTCTCGGCGCTGCCTCAACAACGAATCTGAGTATATCATCCCCCACTGTACTTGTCAACACTATTTTTCGAATTTTTTGCACAAATCATCCCCTGCTACGTCGATTCCGCATAAACAGGGGATTTTTGCCATGTTTCTATTCTGTTTTTTACTATTTTACAAAGAACGGAAGCTTTTGTCCGAGCTGTTCCACCAGATATGCCAGATAGTTATTTTCATACAAACATGTAAGTATTCTGCTGTCTCTGGTATAATCTACGATCACCTGGCCCAGGGTTCCCAGATCTCTGAAGATATTAAATGCGTATATTGTCCAAACAATTAGAACAGTTTCTAAGATTCCAACCACAATACCTAGTAATTTGTCCAGGCTATGTACTATAGGTAGTTTCACGATCATCTTTGCCGAGAAAAATACGATATTAAGAAGATGATGCACCAAACCGATCGCCGCCAGCAACAGTATTGTCAGGATCACATTGAATATCTTTCCATCAAAGTAACTGCTCAGACCATTCCCGATCAGGAACAGCACCACACAGGTAATCAGCAGGGAGATCAGAGAGATCAGGGATTTTACCATTCCCTTCTTGTAGCCGTCCATCACCATGCAGATCAATACTACTGCCATGATGACCAGTAATAAATTCAGATTCATTGGTATACTCCTTTATTTTAACTGTATCGTATCTATTGTACTATCTGTCACCAGATAATATTTGTAGGAACCTCCTGCAGGAAGCAGAAGCCGGGCACTCTTACCGAAGCTGCCATGGTATTTTTCCACACCGTCCGTTGTAAAGATCTGGCACTCCGATTCGTTGTAGATCACCATGTCATCATTCCCGAAGAAAATATCCGTATAATCCACATCAAAATAGTAGCTGCCCACCTTTGCCGCCGAAGTATTGTACACATCCATGCGGTACTTGGTCTCCGCCTGGTCCGAAAGGAACACCAGTCCTACATATTTATCGCTGTAGAAAACCGACTGGATCTCGTCGTCATACAGGTATTCTCCCGCCGTCACAGGCTTCTGGGTACCCGAATAGATCATAAGGCGGCTGTCTCCTACCGCAAACGCTGTATCATTATTCATAAACTGCACTTTCGGCACGACCAGGTCGGAATAAGAATATGCGCTGACCATATAATCACTCTGATTCTCGCCCACCGGTCCGAAATTGTAGAATGTCACATTACTTTTTACTACGCCTGCATCCACATACAGGTAACTGATTGCCAGAAGCTCTCCGTCCGGTGACAAACTGACGGATACCGGATAACCTCCATCCGTCATATGCGCCTGTCCCGTGTAGCTGTTGGTACCGTCCGCTTCGTAAGTCATGATCCATGCCACATCCGTATCCGCCAGCACTGTTGTCACTCTTCCCGTTTCCGACACTGTGATATTTCGGATCGGCATGGTCGTTGTAATAGTTCCCAGTTGCTTGTCCGTATTCTGCACGTAGATCTCACGGCCGTTATAACTGCCGATAGCTGCCACATCGCCACAAGTAGCGATCTTCACATCCTGGATCACATAAGTCTGATTCCACTTTACATTTCCCTTGGCATCCGTACAGTGAGCGCCGTCTTTACTATATGTAAGAATACTGTTTTTCAACCGTATGTCTGTGGCATCCGATGAGACCTCCCGGCTAGTGGAAGATACGGTGTCATATCCCGTATAGATATGTCTCTTTGCCTGTACCACCACAAGAGCAAGTGCCGCTCCCAAAGCCGCCACCACCAGCAGCACCCGGTACACGATTTTCAGCCGGTGTTTGCGGATCTTTTTCTTATAGTCATCCTGACTCTTTTGCCGCTTTTCTTTTTCCTTCAGATAATTCTTGATATCTGCTGCCATGTATCTGTTTCCTTATGTATTATCGTAACTATTAAGAATCGCATTCGCAAAATTACTGCGGCGCAGTCTGCTTTTTGCTCATGTAGTTACAGTATAACACACTTCCCCTTTTTGAAAATAAGTTTTTTACGGGAGAAGGATTTCCTGACCGATCTTGATATCATCGGGGTCAGCAATACCGTTCAGGGAACAGATCTCAGATACTTTACTGTTGCTGCCGTAGTTCCGCAGAGAAATACCGATCAGTGTGTCCCCTCTCTGGATAGTATAATGTGTGGGTTGAGCAACCGCCTCCACTGTAGGAGTCTCTGCCACTGCAGGTTCTGCCGTCTGTGTCACATCCTGTATTGTTTCCTGTGTCGTGTTCTGTTCTGTTGTCTCCGTCACATCTGTCGTATTTTTTGTGACATTGCTGTCCGCAGAGGTTCCATCCGCTACACTGCCCGTATTTTCTTCCGTCGGATCTACAGCACTGTTCCCTGTTCCATCCATTGATGCATTTTCCGTGCCTTCCGGCATCACTGTCTCTGCTGCAGTCCCAGTAGTATTTCCCGCCGCAGCATTTTCCTGTCGCAGGGCATCCTCCAGCTTGTCCTCCGCCACCAGTGTGCTGATCTGGCTCTGTTCCTCCACCGCATCCGGCAGTTTCTGCTCCATCAGGTTGCTCATGGCCTGCCTGGCTGTCTCCCCCAGGGATTCTCCGGTGCTTTCCTGCCGCATCAATGCCAATGCCATCACGCAGAGCAGAACAAAGACACCGGCAGCCGCCATTTTCATACGACGCAGTCCAGTCGTTGGCATGGGTATAATATTATCCGGTTCCCTGCGTCTGTTCTCTACCGCTCTGCGATATTCCACAGGTGCATTCTCCGTATGTCCGGCGGCACGGAAGGCATTTCCGCTCTCCTGTCTCTGTCTGCGTTCCTCCTGCCGTTTCTTCACCACTTCGTATTTTTCCTGATCCACCTTCTCCGGTTCTGCCTCTTCCCCCCGGTTCTCCAACATATACGCCAGCATACTGTCATTTTTTTCATAAAACTGCGCATACCCCGCCACATACCGGCAGATCTCCTGTTCGCAGATCTGGAAACCTTCCACCATCTCACCATTCAGTATCTGGTAGCCTAAAAAGGTCATTTCCGAAAAATACTTTCTCCGCAGCTTCTCAATCTCCTGTTCCTGCGCCTGGGACAGGTGCCGCACCGGCTTCTGCAGGAAATTCAGCTTTGCGGAGCCATAGGCGAATAGATATGCCACACCGTCCTCTGCTGTCTTCCTGCCGTATAATGCTATGGCAATATCCTTGTTCTGTGCCATTCCATTCATTTGTTTTATGTAAGATACCACATAATCTTCCACATAGATTCTGCAGTGCTTGTCCGCCTCTCCGATCTGCGTTATGTTCTTCGGTAATTCCATACAAAAAACACCTCCCATGCCGTTTCTATCAGTTATCACTAACTATAGCATCCGCACAGGAGGTATTTTAGCGTTCTTTGTCGCACCTCTTCAAAAACAGTTCGACAAAGTTTGCACCATATTCTATGTATTCTTAGCTATGCTTCAAACTTATATACGGTAACAGAATCGTATTCTCTGCCGTTCTCCCCGCCAAATACATAGGAGGGGAAATTCTCATGATGAATGGTATCCGGGAAATACTGGGTCTCCAATGCAAAACCGCAGCGGTTGCCGTAGGTCACCCCATCTTTTCCGGGCTGTACATCAATAAAATTGCCTGCATAAAACTGCACTCCTGGCAGGGTGGTGTATGCCTTCAGAACTCTGCCGCTCTTCGGGCCTTTTACTGTGGCAATATGCCGTAATGTACCGTCATCGTTCCATCCATCGATCACGAAATTATGGTCATAGCCTCCGGTCAGGAGCAGCTGTTCATAATCTTCCCGGATATCTCTGCCGATCTTCTTCGGCTGTGTGAAATCCATGGGAGTGCCTGCGACAGCCCGGATCTCGCCTGTCGGGATCGAGCCCGGTACCACCGGTGTAAAATGAGAGGCTCCCAGCCACAGTTCATGCTCTTCGATATTGCCGGTACCGTGTCCATCCAGATTAAAATAAGAATGGTTGGTCAGGTTAATAATCGTTTTCTTATCGCTGGCAGCGTGGTAATGCAGCATCAGCTCATTATCCTCATTTAAAGAATATGTCACAGACACCTTTTTATTCCCGGGAAATCCCAGATGACCGTCCTCATCTTCCAACGAAAATGTCACACTGTTCTCTCCGGTTTCCGCATTCCAGAGTCTCTTGTGAAAGCCCAGCTGTTTATGAGTATGGAGATTATTCTCACCGTCATTTTTATCCAGCTGATAATTTACACCATCCAGCGTATATGCAGCACCGCCGGTCCGATTCGCACAGGGGCCGATCACTGTTCCGAAAAAGCTGCCGTTTCCGTAATAACTCTCGCCGTCATCAAATCCCAGCACCACATCATCCGCCTTGCCTGTAGCATCCGGCACCAGTACACGCACCAGAATAGCTCCCAGATCTGTCACCGCTGCCTTCATACCCTTACTATTACTCAGGGTATACAGCGAGATCTCTTTACCTTCCGGGCTTTTCCCAAATAAACTTTTTGTTACTGCCATTATCTTTCCCTCCCACTTTTATCCATTTTTATTTCATGCATACTGTCTATAATTCCACTCTGCCCTCTAAAGCGCGGAGTAATGTTACCTCATCAATATATTCCAGATCTCCTCCTACAGGGACACCACTGGCAATTCTGGTCACCTTGATTCCTGTGGGCTTGATAAGCTTGCTGATATACATTGCCGTGGTCTCACCTTCCAGGCTGGAATTGGTTGCGATAATGACCTCCTCCACATCTCCCTGCAGGCGCTCCATCAGTTCCTTCAGCTTGATGTCACCGGGTCCCACACCCAGCATCGGGGAAATGGCACCATGCAGTACATGGTACACGCCCTCATATTTGCCGGTCTTCTCATAAGCCGCCAGATCTCTGGTGTTCTCCACCACCATAATGGTACGATGATCCCGTCTGGGATTCGCACACACCGGGCAGAGTTCCTTATCCGTCAGAGTATAGCATTCCTTGCAATAGCGGACATTGGCTCTGGCTTCGATCATGACGTTTGCCAGTCTGTCCACACGGTCTTTCGGCATATTGATTAGGTGAAAAGCCAGTCGTTGTGCGGACTTACTGCCAATCCCCGGAAGGGCTGCCAGTTCTTCTATTAATTTATTGATCTGTCCGCTGTAGAGTTCCATTAGAAAGGAAATCCTCCTAATCCTCCGGTCATTTTGCCCATAAGTTCTGCATTGGCTTCATCCGCCTTGCGCAGTGCTTCGTTGGCTGCTGCCACGATAGCATCCTGCAGAGTCTCGATATCCTCGGGATCCACGATCTCCTCTGCCAGCTTGATGGATGTGATCTCTTTTTTACCGTTGATGGTCACTTCCACAGCTCCTCCACCTGCGGATGCGGAGAACTCCTTGGTCTCCAGTTCCTTCTGTCCTTCTTCCATCTGACGCTGCATTCTCTGTGCCTGCTTCATCAGATTATTCATATTTCCGGGCATTGCGCCTCCGGGAAATCCACCTCTTTTTGCCATGTTGCTGTTTCCTCCATATTATTTATAATTGAGTTATTATTCTATCTTACCTTATCTGCAAGTCTGCCGCAATCCCAAATTCACGCAGGATCACTCTTCCTCATCGATCTCCATGTTGATGACCTTACTGAGATCCACATAGTTGTCTTCGAATTCTCTGCTGCTTTCCACCGTCTGGATCGTCACTTCAATCTCTTTGCTGGAAAAATCGGACAACAGCATTTCCAGCTGCTGCTTGTTCTGCTCGTGAGCTTCTCCTTTGAAATAATCGGAAGCCAGTCCGTCCTCCAACACCACCATGAGCTTGTTGTCTCCACCCAGACTTAATCGGGCGTTTTTCAGATACATCTTCATGGGATTCTCGGCATTTCCCACGATGGCCGGCCATTTCCGTACGATCTCCTGGATATCCTCGGGGACCGCCTTCGGCAACTGTGGCTTCGGCTTTGCCACACCGGCCTGCGGCACTCCCTGTGCTCCGGGAGCTCCGGCAGGCATCTGGGCCGCCGTGACTACAATACCGTTCTCGACCTTTTCCTCCACCTGGCGGATTCTATCCAGGACCGCCTCCTGATCCGTCTCCATCTCCGGCTTGCACAGCTTGATCAGCGCGATCTCTACCAGAATACGTTTCTGTGCCGCATAGCGGATCTGGCCGGACAGTTCGGAGAAAATATGAATATAGCGGATGATCTGGTCCATGGACAGCATGGAAGCTTCTTCCTTCAGATTCGCCAGATTGTCCGTAGACATGTCTATGACATCCTCCAGATTATCCGCTGTCTGTACCAACATCAGATTCCGCAGATACCAGGTAAAGTCCGTGACAAACTGTACCAGCTCCCTGCCCTGCATGACGATCTCTTCCAACAGTTCAATGCAGCCTAACACATTCCGGTCCATAACGAAGCGCAGCAACCTGCTGAACACTTCCGTATCCACTGCCCCCAGCACATCCAGGGTCATATCGTAGGTCAGTTCTTTGCCCAGATGGAAGGCAATACACTGATCCAACAGGCTCAAGGCATCACGCATGGAGCCGTCTGCCACCTTGGCAATGTAGCGCAGAGCTCTGTCCTCCACCTGTACCTGCTCCGTGTCCATCAGTTCCTTCATGCGATCCGTGATGGTATCAATGGAGATTCGTTTAAAATCATATCTCTGGCAGCGGGACAGGATCGTAATGGGGATCTTGTGCACCTCTGTGGTCGCCAGAATAAAAATAACATAAGACGGCGGCTCTTCCAGCGTTTTTAACAATGCGTTGAAAGCTCCGGGGGAGAGCATATGCACCTCGTCGATGATGTAGACCTTGTATTTTCCCTCCGCAGGGGAATAGGATACCTCGTCGATGATCTCACGGATATTGTCCACACCGTTGTTGGAAGCCGCATCGATCTCGATGACATTCATGCTGGCTCCCGCCGCAATCGCCTTACAAATACGGCATTCCCCACAGGGGCCGTCCTCTGTGGGGTGTTCACAGTTCACTGTTTTCGCAAAAATCTTTGCCACCGTAGTCTTACCGGTACCTCTCGTTCCGGTGAAAAGATACGCATGACCGATCCGGTTCGCCCGCAGCTGATTCTTCAGTGTGGTCACGATATGATCCTGACCTTTGACGTCGGAAAAAGCATCCGGACGAAACTTCCGGTATAGTGCTGTATATGACATGTATTCTCTCTCTTCCTTGTAACTATTCAGAGCCATCAAATATTAGCAGATGCTTGGCGAAAATAGTTACTCATTAATTTTCTGTCTTAATCGCCGAAGCAGATGCCCAGCAGCTTCGCTTCCTGTACGATGGTAGCATCGGGATCCACGGTCTTTAACTTGCCCGCTACATCCTCTAACGGAACCCTTACGATCTCACGGTTCTTGTAACCTACCATGAATCCATACTGATTATCCAGGATCAGCTTGCCTGCCTCGGAGCCCAGACGGCTGGCGAATACTCTGTCATAAGGGCAGGGGCTTCCGCCTCTCTGCATATGGCCGGGTACGGTGACACGTACTTCTCTGCCGGTCTTCTCCTGGATCTGTGCAGCCACTTCGTAAGATACGGAAGGGAACGGATATTTTTCCATCTTTTTCTTGTAGTCTTTTTTGGTCAGGGCAGCATCTTCCCTGGAAATCGCACCCTCAGCCACAGCGATAATGGTAAAACGGCAGCCCTTTTTGTCCCTGTCTTCGATCTTCTCGATCACCTTATCGATATCATAAGGGATCTCCGGGAGCAGGATGATGTCCGCACCGCCTGCCATTCCGGCATTCAGGGTCAGCCACCCTACTTTATGTCCCATAACTTCCACGATAAATACTCTGCCGTGGGAAGCTGCTGTGGTATGGATGCAGTCGATGGCATCCGTAGCAATATCTACTGCGCTCTGGAAACCGAAGGTCATATCAGTACCCCACAGGTCATTGTCGATGGTCTTGGGCAGGGTCACGATATTCAGTCCTTCCTTGCGCAACAGGTTCGCAGTCTTGTGGGTGCCGTTACCACCGAGAATTACAAGGCAGTCCAGCTGCAGCTTGTAATAGTTCTGCTTCATGGCTTCGACTTTGTTCAGCCCGTTGGGATCCGGATCCTGGATCGTCTTGAAGGGGGTACGGGAGGTTCCCAGGATCGTGCCGCCCTTGGTAAGGATGCCGGAGAAATCCTTGTCTGTCAGCATGCGGAAATTACCGTAAATCAGTCCTCTGTAGCCATCGAGGAAGCCATAGATCTCGACCTCTTCCTTACTGTTCGCCAGGGTCTTCACCACACCTCTCATGGCAGCATTTAATGCCTGGCAGTCACCACCGCTCGTCAACATTCCGATTCTCTTCATCGTAGGATCCTCCGTTTTCTATATTTCATTATTTTCTCTTGCGTTTGCTGTAACTATGCAAAACTGTCTTCGTTCTGCCAATACTTATTTCTATTTTAATACATTTATTTTCATCTGAAAATAGTTTGTTGTAATTTCCGGCAGATTTCTCCCCTATGGCAAAACAAACCTCAGAAGCACCGGGCCTCTGAGGTTCGCTTATCATCTTATCATGCGTTATTTGAATTTAAACTTTCCTTTGATCATGGTCACGTAGACAGCTGCGCCGCCACCGCCGACCACTACGGCTCCGGCTGCTGCCGCTGCCGCCACGCGGCCTGCGTTCGTTCCCTTACCGGAGGTCTCCGTTATCTGCTCTGTGCCGGATTCCTGAGAGCCGGAAGTCTGGGCGGTCATGGAATCTATCCGCTCCTCCTGCGGTGCTTCTCCACTCGATTCCTGCGTGTCCTGTGCCTCTCCGGAGGGTTTTGCCGCATCTTCCTTACGGTTTTCGTCCGCAGCGGGTGTTGTCGGGGGCACGGGAATTACAGAAGGCTTTACCACACCGGGTGTGGCAGGCGTTGCCGTGGCTGCGGGAGGTGTTGCCGCGTCCGTGGCCTTCTGGTCCGTATTGGACGCCTGACTGCTGTCATCGTCGTCATCATCGTCATCGTCGTTACTGGCAGCAGGCTTCTTCGGTGCGATCTCATAACCGCAGATCGTACAGATCTCCGCCCGTTCTGTGGTGGCCGCGCCACCGGATGCATGCTTTTCCGTATTGCTGGTGATTCCACAGACACCACACTTATGCCAGTGTCCGGTCATATCGGACAGATATCCTTCTGCCCAGCTATGATCCGTCTTCGGAAGAACGATCTCTGTCGCTGTTATGCTCTTGCTTCCGTCCGCAGATGCAAAATACAGTCCGCAGACGTCGCAGGTCCAGTATTCGATGCTGCCCTCTGCCTGACAGGTGGGTTCCACCTGGTCGTGGCGGTTCAGCGGGCCGTGACCGGAGTTCCATGTCTTCGATACGGCGGAGCTTGCGTTATAATCATCGGTTTCCGCATAGCGGATCTGTGCAGTCACCTTCCCGTTGTGACCGACTCCGGTGGATTTGGTCTGCCCCCAGTCCGTTCCATCAAAGCTGAACTCCACGTCAGTGCGATCTGTGGTGATCTGCGCCGCCAGATCATTGCCGCTGACGGTAAAGGTCATGTCAAAGGCATCCGGATCCGGGGTATCCTCGCGGTCTGCTTTTTCGGTGCGACGGATGTGCACATCAACATAGAAATCCTCATAATTCTGTGACTGTAATTTAACCGATAATGTGGCAGTCTTGTCGATATCTTCCACAGTATTTTCTCCCAGGGTAAATATCAGCTTTCCTTCCGAATATTCAACCTTGGAATCTACTGCCAAAATGTTAGCATCATCTGACTTTACCATACTGATTAATTCTGTCGTTCCCCTGTCTTCCGGCAGTCCCGGTATCTGTACTTCCTTCTCTCCTTTGGCTGCCCAACTGTAATATAAATTCTGCATTGGAATTGCCGAAACTTTCGCCTTTTCAATTGCCAGCTTCACCGGTGCGGTCAACGTCTGATAGTATTCCGGATGTTCCGGAACAAATGTCGCCGTGTAGGTCTCGCTGTCACCGACATAAGGAATCTCATCTCCGTCGATCTTCCAGCTTCCGTCAATAACATTATTCCCCAGCTTCGCTGTCAATCCGTTCACTGTAAGGTCACTCAGTTTCGTGCCATAGGTTCCGCTGGCAATGCCATCACCCTCTGCCGTAAGTGCTGTCGGGGCGATATTCACAGTCAGATCCTTCGTCGTCTGCTCCGGGAAGAAAGAAGAGTTTGTCCCGGTGTAAACGAGGGTGAACGTGGTCTCGCCCACGGTCTGCGCCTTGTAAGTTGCGGTGCCGTCCCGGAATTCTGCCGCATTTACCACCGTGGTATCCCCGATCCGGATCTCAAAGCTGCCCTCCGTATCTTCCGCAGGGATGGTCTGTCCGTTTGGCGCAAGGTTTACCAGTGCCTTTACATTAAAAGTAATATTCTCTCCATAGGCGGGAGCGTTGGTATCTGCTCTCTCGAACGACAGACCTGTGGTGTAATTCACACCAACTGCATTATTCTCCCCAAGAGAAGGGTAGTAGGCGATTCCCTTCTCTTTGTCGTTGGCTTTCTTCGTCCAGATGTCAGGGTTAAAATCCTCATCTTTTATTAGCTTTTCAAAGAAGTCGGGTGAGGTCAGTTGCAGGGTCGTACGCCCCAAATTGCGTTCATCATCTGCTTTACATATATCGTTATTGAAATAGCAATTTGTTGCACCTCTATCTCCACTATACACTATTCCTGCACGATCTCCATCACCTGCAATAGCAGCTATACTAATGCAATGATCGATAACTGTAAATGGACTATTGCCGCAGATTCCTGCCGCCGCAGATCTTCCCTGCACGTCTCCTTCAAAAAAGCACTGGGAAATCATAGTACCTTGTCCGGCATTGCCGCAGATTCCACCTGCTGTATGCCCTTTTACCGTTCCAGTAAAGGAGCAGCCATAAATTTCACCCACAGACAAATTTCCGCAAATTCCTCCTGCAATGTCACTCGAAACGATGGCTCCGTTGGCAGCCAACAGCATTACCTTACCGCTTTCTTTTTCACTGTTTAGGGTTTTTGAATAGCCTATTGTGCCAAATAAACCAGAACTATAAGTCTGCTTATCTTCTGTCATATCGATATGGCCTATCGTATGTCCGTCTCCACTGAATTTTCCTGTGTACGGAGTTCCTGGATCTCCAATGGAACTGAGTTGTACTCCACTCACATCAATATCGTTCCCCAGGACATAGTTTGCACTCCATTTTGTCTCATCCCTATCCCGTCCGATGGCTGCGAATTCCTCCGCCGTGGTGATCAGGGTATAGGTATCCCAGTCGTTACCATTCGTTGTAACATAGTTGTATACCGGTACGGGAGCAGTCTTCGTCTCTTTGATCTCTGCCACCTTTGTCAGATTGATGTAAGTCCCTGTGGCTGTACCGAATCTGCCCTGTGTAGCCTTTGCAGTGCTGGTATCGACACTGCCCTCTTTCCAGATTGTAGAATCCAAGCCATCCGGAAGTGCACCGCAAAGCTGCCCTGCCGTTAATGCTGTTCCAGCGTCAAAGCCTCCGGTAATTGCATCCATATTGTAATAACAATTTGAAATATGCCCCGTACTACTAGTCTCTGTTTTTCCTACAATTCCGCCAAAAGATTCTCCTCCACTGACTTTCCCCAGATTTACACATGCAGTAATACTCGCAGACGCAGTGGTATCATCAAAGATGCCAAATATTCCACCACCGGCACTTTGATAAGCTTTATTTATAATCATTATCTCACCGGTATTCAGGCAATTCTCAGCAATACCACCCATCCCGGCAATACCGCCAACTCTCACTCGCCCTGTTACCTTACTGCTATTGTAACATTGCGAGACTTTACCAACCGAATATCCTCCAATCTTACCGCAAATACCGCCAACATCTGTTTCGCCGTTTATTGTATTTCCAATACTCCGACAGTTCTCAATATTTATTTCTTCTGCCCTTCCCACAATTGCTCCAACAAATTTTTCTCCGTGAATATCAGAATTCTTAACTGTAATATTTTTTATGGCACTATAAACATTATGTCTTGTGCATCCTCCAAACAAACCGACACAATCCCATGCACCACTTATTTTCATTCCCGTCACAGTATGGTTATTGCCGTCAAAATTCCCTTTAAAAGGCTTCCTAGCGTTTCCTATTGGTGTCCATTCCTGATTGTTAAGATCAAGATCATTTTTCAGAACAATATATTCTCCATCGTACCAGTTTCCGGCATTCACATTTTTTGCAAAATACGCAAGTTCCGCCGCTGTCTCAATTTGAAATGGATTATCTTGTGTACCATCTCCCGCGGCAAACCCATCTGCAATCGCTGTACCATCCCAGGTATCTACTGTTTCTCCTTCCGCTCTTGCACTCACCGGCACAGCGATCCACACCAGTGCCGCCAGTGCCAGCAGGGCCAGCCTCATCTTCATGCTCCATGCTTTTGTACTTTTCTTCATAACCCTCATGCCTTTCTATATCCTGCAAAATTTCACATATTTCCCAACCCTTTGCAGATGTAAAATCCAATTTTGTTTTTATACTATCCGTATCATTTATTATACCAAAAAAGCAAAGGCACCGTCAATATTTTCCATACGATTCGTCTCATATTTTTATAAAATTTTGTCAAACAAGTGCGCCCACCGCAAAATCGAGCAGGCTGGCTCATCGTAAACACAAAAAAGGAGCCACCAGATCCCTCCGGTCACTCCTCGTTGCCTTCTCTGAAAAATATATCCAGTTTTCCCAGACATTTGATCAATGTCTTCATTTCTTCCTCGTCCAGATCCCGAATGATCTGTCTCTTATACACATCTCCGAGCCCACGAGA
>ERZ1504698.467-NODE-467-length-12911-cov-6.253423_pt1 | contig 12911 bp, 10 predicted proteins | sample MGYA00575737_ERZ1504698 | MGnify/ENA primary metagenome ERZ1504698 (study PRJEB39906, sample SAMEA3182068) | gut metagenome | biome: human; feature: gut; material: Stool; isolation source: human stools | place: Canada | collected 2013-11-18 ...
TACGAGATCTAGTACGGTCTCGTGGGCTCGGAGATGTGTATAAGAGACAGAATCTACCGTACGAATGAGATTGAAACATTAGCGCTGGAAAATGTAAATTTGGATGTGGCTAAAGGGGAGTTTGTCAGCATTATGGGTCCTTCCGGTTGCGGCAAGTCTACCTTGCTGAATATTATGGGGCTGCTGGACGCTCCCAGCAGTGGAAAGATTGAAATAAACGGCACGTCTGTAGAAAGCATGAAGGACAAGGAACTGGCTGCTTTCCGTAACAAGACCTTGGGCTTTGTATTCCAGTCGTTCCACCTGATTAATTCGCTGAATGTGATTGACAATGTGGAGTTGCCTTTGCTCTATAGAAAGATGGCTGCCAAGGAGCGTACCCGTCTGGCAAAAGAAGTGTTGGATCGTGTCGGTTTAAGTCATCGTATGCGGCACATGCCCACACAGCTTTCCGGAGGACAGTGCCAGCGTGTAGCGATAGCCCGTGCTATTGTGGGTAATCCTGAAATTATTCTTGCGGATGAGCCTACCGGTAATCTGGACTCAAAGATGGGTGCAGAGGTCATGGAATTGTTGCATAAATTAAATAAAGAGGATGGACGGACCATTGTGATGGTAACCCATAATGAAGAACAAGCCAAACAGACTTCCAGAACCATTCGTTTCTTTGATGGGCGTCAGGTGCAATAACTACTGATTACTATGAAAAGGAATTTATTAAGAAATAACAGAGATGATTAAACAGTATTTTAAGCAAGCTTTGGCGCAACTTCGCCAGCATCCGCTTATCAGTGTCATCAGCATTGCAGGAACTGCTCTTAGCATTTTCCTTATTATGTTGGTAGTGATGCTACAACAAGTGAAGGTCGCTCCTTTTTCTCCCGAGTCAAACCGGAATCGTTTTCTGCATGTGCATTATATGAGCATAAGTCATAAGGATTGGGGGGACGGAACAAGTAACGGACCGATGAGCGTGCGGACGGCGCGTGAGGTATATAAATCATTGAAAACCCCTGAAGCTGTCACTATTTATTGCAGTATGCCGGTATCGACTCCTGTTTCATTACCCGCTATGCCGGCTATTGGAGCGGATGTGCGGGAAACGGATGATACTTTTTTTAAAGTGTTCGATTTTCGTTTTGTGAATGGAAAACCATACGATGAAGCTACTTTCAATGCGGGCACTCCTGTGGCTGTGATTACTGAGAGCATATCGCGGGCTTTGTTTGGTTCCACAGAATCTGCGGGCAAAGAGTTTTTGTTGAATCATGCTCCCTATCGTGTGGTAGGGGTAGTGAAAGATGTATCTACTCTTGCCGATGCTTCTTATGGCCAAGTATGGATTCCCTTTACTTCGACGGATTTGCCTAGTGATACGTGGAGTGACCAGCACATGGGGATGATGAGTGTCACTATTTTGGCTCGAAGCCATGATGATTTTGGAGAAATCCGTGCTGAAGCCAAGCGGCGTATGAGTGAGTATAATTCTATTCTTGCCGATCAGGGGTATACGTTGATAGACCGTAACCGGCCATACGATCAGGAAACTCAGTCTATTTCATTTGCAGCTAACTTGGAGCCGGATTTGAAGTCGGCTCGTCGTGAACGTGCTATCATTTTTATCATTCTGTTGTTAGTACCTGCTATAAATCTGAGCAGTATGACGCAAAGCCGGTTGCGCCAACGTGTGGCGGAAATAGGAGTACGCCGTGCTTTTGGGAGCACCCGCATGGAAATGGTTGGACAAATAATCATGGAAAACCTGGTCGTGACTTTGTTGGCTGGTGCCGTAGGTTTGTTTATCAGTATTGTTATGGCTTATTTAGGTACCGATATCCTGTTTGCACAGCCTTATAGTGCGACATTGAATGCCCCTACAGTTGATTCCAGTATTTTATTGCACCCTTCCACTTTCCTTTATGCGTTGTTGTTTTGCTTTGTTTTGAATTTGCTGAGTAGCGGCATTCCTGCTTGGAGGGCTTCAAGGACTAGCATTGTCAATGCACTGGGAGGAAGGATTCACTAAGGTGATAACGAATTAAAAGTAAAGAATCAAGATGAATAAGAAACTATTTACTCAGATAAAAAATGAATGGCGGTCTAATCTTTGGCTTGTCACCGAATTATTGTTGGTAAGTGTCGTTTTATGGTATATTGTGGACTATATGTATGTGCAGACCTCAATTTATAATGAACCACGGGGATTTGATATTTCTCATTGCTATTTGGTGCAAATGGGACGTCTTACGGACAAAAGTCCAGACTTTATTCCCAATCAGACAGACGAGGAAAAGCGGCAGGATATCAAGGAACTTCTAAGTCGTCTTCAGCATAGACCGGATATAGAGGCAGCCGGATTAGGACAAAATTCTTACCCGTATAATGGCAGTAACAGCAGTGCGTCAGTGGTGTATGATACATTACGTTCGCCGGGATGGACTATACGCAGATTGGTGTCTCCCGATTTTGTCCGTGTGTTCCGTTATCGTGGCACCCGTGGGGAGACCCCTGAACAACTGGCTGAGATGCTGAAACATCCGAAGAATTTCTTAGCTTCAGATAATCTTTATAAACGGCGCTATGGATGTGATTTGACTTCATTGGTAGACAAACAATTTTATTTGTTCGGGGATACAACGAATACATATAATTTAGCAGCTTCTTTGCAGGTTGTGCGTTATGGGGATTATTTTGAGGCATGGAACAGTTACTGCATGGTGGCTCCTATGCCGGAAGAATGGTATGATTTGGGCACGGAGCTTTGTGTACGCGTAAAAGAGGATCAAGATCGCGATTTTATAGCCCGTTTGAAAGCGGATAGTGAGAAACTGTATCGCGTGGGCAATGTGTTTATCGCGGATGTGCGTTCTTTTACCGATATCCGTCGTAACTTTCAGCAGTCACATACGAATGCCTGGAACAGTTACCTTTTCGGAATGGGTTTCTTGTTGTTGAATATATTCTTGGGATTGCTAGGTACTTTCTGGTTCCGTACTCAGCAACGACGTGGTGAGATTGCATTGATGAAATCATTGGGTGGAACAGATCATAGTATCTTTGTCCGTCAGTTGGCAGAGGGATTGATATTATTGGCGGTGGCCACAATTCCTGCGATTTTTATTGATTGGAATCTGGCAAATAGTGAATTGAATGCTTGGATGAATGGCACTACTATTGAAGGTGGACGTTTCATAATAACAGTTCTTATTTCCTTTATTTTGATTGCATTGATGATTGTAGTAGGCATTTGGATTCCCGCACGTAAGGCTATGAAAGTTCAGCCGGCGGAAGCATTGCATAATGAGTAATCTCTTTTTTGTTAAAAGGTTTTAGAGCATAGCACAAACATGATAAAACTATATATTAAACAGGCTTTTTACCAACTTCGTGAGAATAGGCTCATCAGCTTGGTTTCTATCATAGGAACGGCATTGGCTATTTGTATGATCATGGTCATTGTCCTGGTGTTGGAAGTACGCATTACGGATTGTGTGCCCGAGGTGAACCGTTCACGTTCTCTTTATATGAAAGCGATGTCTATTCATCAGAAAGGAGATACCAGTGATAATTCATCAAACGGCTGTATGTCACTCACAGTGGCTAAAGAGTGTTTTAAGGCACTTACTGTTCCTGAGGCGGTAACTATAGTGTCTACAGGAGGCAGGATGCGTATTTCTGTACCTGCTGGAAAAATGATGACAGTGGATAACCTTGAAACTGACGATACCTTTTGGAAAGTGTTCTCTTTTGATTTTATTGCCGGAAAGCCGTTTACGGCTGCCGATAGTGAAAGCGGACTTCCTAAGGTTGTACTTAGTGCTTCTGTGGCCCGGAATTTGTTTGGTACGGTAGAAGCGGTAGGACGTACGGTCCAACTCAACTTGGCCGATTATACGGTAGTGGGTGTTGTGAAAGACGTATCCAAACTGGCTGTTTCTTCTTATGCACAGATTTGGATACCTTTCAATTCAACAGAAATAGCCAGGAAGTGCTGGTATGACAATGCGATGGGAACTTTTCGTGTGGTCATTCTGGCACATTCGGAGAAAGATTTTCCTGCCATCAGAGAAGAGGCGGAACGCCTGCGTCAGAAATTCAATGACGGATTGCAGGATTCCGAAATTTTTTATCGTGGACAACCCGATGATCGTTTCTCTTTTATCTTTCGTCACTGGGGAAGAGAGTTACAGGCGAAGGAAGCTTATTTGCACTACCTGTTGGTGATTGTTATTTTATTGCTGGTACCGGCTATAAATTTGAGTAGCATGACTTTGTCCCGTATGCGGAAGCGTATGTCGGAAATAGGGGTGAGGAAGGCATTTGGTGCTACTGCCAATGTCTTGTTGAGGCAAGTGTTTTATGAAAATTTATTATTGACGCTCATAGCCGGAGCAGTAGGAATGCTTTTCAGTTATGCATGTACTTTTTTATTGAATGATTTCTTATTTTCCAATAGCGAGAACCGTGCCCAAATAGGAGAAACCAGTCTTTCGGCAGATATGTTGTTCAGTCCCTGGATATTCTTGGCCGCATTCATTTTCTGCCTGCTCTTGAATTTGCTGTCAGCGTGCATCCCTGCCTGGAGGGCATCGCGCATGAATATTACGGACGCTTTAAACCAACGTTAGATCATGAACAGGAATTTATTGAAACAGATATGGAACGAGCGCCGCAGCAATGCGTTTCTGTGGATGGAACTTTTTGTGGTGTTTGTCATATTATGGTATATTGTGGATGTGGTATATGTCACGTTGAGCATCTATAATTTGCCGATGGGCTTTGATATAGAAAATACGTATGTTCTTCGTTTTGAGCGGATGACTTCGAAGGCGGCTGCTTATCAGCCTGGCCGTACTATGAAAGAAGATGTTGCCGATTTGCATGAAATTGTAAACAGGCTTGCGCATCGTCCGGATGTGGAAGCAGTCAGCCTCTCGCAAAACTGTATACCTTATAATGACGGTGCAAACAGTTTTTCATTTTATCTGGATACAGTCCCGGTACGTAGTTTGAAACGATGGATAACTCCGGAGTATTTTAATGTATTCCGTTACCGCAATATAGACGGTTCGGGTAGTGAAAGCCTTGCTGAGGCACTGACACCGTCCGGCATGGTCTTATCTGTGAATATTGCCGATGTTTATCAGGATGCACCTTGGCATGGTAAGGAACTTTTAGGGCGTAGGGTGCCTGTTTGGCGGAATGAGCCGGAGGCGGAGCATCTTTCTATAGCTGCTCTTACCGAGCCGGTCCGTTATGACCATTTTACAGCTCCGGATGATTACGGCTCCCGTTATGCTGCTGTGTACCTGACAGATGAGGCGTTGGAATCCTTAGGTGAGACGGTTTATATAGAAGTTTGCCTGCGTGTTCGTGAGGGACAGAATGATGGATTCATAGACCGTTTGATAGTGGATGCCGACCGTCAATATCAGGTGGGCAATCTATATCTTTTGGATATAACTCCTTTGAGTGATGTACGCACAGCTTATGAAACGGATTCGGTGAATGAGTTGAATACGCAATTTTGTATCATATTTTTCTTATTGCTGAATATCTTTCTAGGCATTATCGGAACTTTCTGGTTCCGGACACAGCATCGGCGTGCCGAAATAGCGTTGCGTATGGCTTTAGGATCTACCCGTTGGGGAATCTGCGGTCGTCTGATGGGGGAAGGAGTCTTGTTATTGCTGATATCTGCTATTCCTGCATTGGTTGTGGCGTGGAATTTGGGATATGCCGAACTGGTGGAAGTTACACGTATGCCTTTTACGGCAGGTCGTTTTGCGATTACGGTTCTGGGCACTTTTATTCTGATTGCTGGAATGATTGTCATTGGAATAGGATACCCTGCCCGTCGTGCCATGAGTATCGAACCGGCTGAGGCATTACATGAAGAATAAATAAAATGAAGAGATAAAACGAATGAAACAGCTATTATTACAAGCATTTAATCTGATACGGCAGAATCCTTTTTATGCTACAATCAGTATTATAGGAACAGCTGTCACTATCGCTTTTGTTATGGTAGTAGTGATGATTTATGACTTCCGTACAATGGATATGGCTCCGGAAAGTGATCGGAGCGATATGATGTATACAGGTTCGGGAATGACCTATCGTAAGCTGGATCATACCAACCAGAACAGCGGTATGGGACGCAAGGCTTTTGAAGCATTGTTTTCAGAGCTTCCTGGTGTAAAAGAGGTTACTTGGTATCGTGGCGTTTCCAAGACCCCTTGTAACTTGTCCGCTTCGAATGAGATATTCAACTATTATGTGCGGCCTGTGGCTGATAACTGGTTTAAGTTCTTTGATTATGAATTTATAGCGGGACGTCCTTTCGCACAAGAGGAGTATGATGCCCGTCGGTGGGTCAGTGTGATAACCGAGCGTATGGCCTTGCAGCTTTTCGGCACGACGGATGTGGTAGGAAAAGAATATCAAAGTAATTTTTTTCCTACTAAAGTGGTAGGCGTGGTGAAAGATGTCAATGCTATTTTCCAGACAGCATACGCTGATGCTTTTGTTCCTTTCTCATTGGAAAATGAAGACTATTATGCTACTTGGACAGGGGGCTTGGGAGGAATCCGTCTGGGATTGCTCAAACTGCTGCCGGATACTCGTCCTGCAGAGGTACGGACTGAAGTACAGCATCGGCAGGATCGTTTGAATAGTTCAACGGCAGAATATGCTTTCGAGATGAACGAACTCTATACTCATACGGAATACACCTTTTTTCGTGGAAAAGATATTAGTGCACCGTTGGTTTACAGTATGTTATTGATGGTCTTGCTGATTGTTCCTGCTATTAATATCTCAGGTATGACCAATGCCCGAATGCAGGAGCGTGTGACAGAAATTGCAGTTCGCAAGGCGTATGGCGCATCACGTATTTCCATTATGGTGAGGTTGTTTTTAGAGAATCTGCTTACGGTCTTTTTGGGTGGAATTTTAGGATATCTGTTTTCGTGTGTTTTGGTTTGGCTGGGACGTGTATGGTTGTTTGGTAGCGGCGAGGTAGAATTATCAGGTATCAGTCTGGATGGAGGTTTGTTGTTGCATCCTGCTTTATTTGTGTTGGTTTTCGGCGTATGTGTTGTTTTTAATTTATTGTCGGTATTGATTCCGGTATGGATGGTCACACATCGTAATATTGCAACTACCATTAAAGGAGAATAGGAGGAAAGGAAAAATGATAAAGAGTTTATTCAGACAAATGTGGAACCAAAGGCACGCTAATGTATGGGTGTGGGTTGAATTGGTTGTTGTTCTTGTCTTGCTATGGTACAGCATCGATCTGGTTTATAATTATGAGGTTGCTGCCCGTCAGTCTAAAGGATATGACACGGAGAATGTTTTTGATATTCAACTGAATATTAAGCCGGCTTTGCAAAATGATTCTGTATTAATGAGTCATTCTGCTGAATATTTGGAGCAAATCTATCATTTGATCCAACAATATCAAGGGGTGGAGGAAGCTTGTTTTTATTATGGGACAATACCTTATACGGGAAATAATATGTATGAGGGATATGCTCCGCATTCGGATTCGACTCATGTGGTAGGCTGTTTCATCCGTTATGTCAGCCCTACTTATTTCAAGGTATTTCGCTTGCAGCCATTATCAGGTTCATTTGAGGCGGAGCGTTGGGACAAGAATGAATACCCCATGCCGGTGTTGATGAGTGAAACGTTAAGCGATTCCTTGTTTAGCGGACGCAATGGAGTAGGGGAAACTTGTTTCAATCCTTATTTCCTGAATAGTGTGCAGCCGGAAACTAATTATAAGGTAATGGCGGTACTTCCTGCTCATAAGACCGATGAGTACGAGCGTTACGAACCTTTTATTTATCTTCCCAGTTCGCCGCTGACTTATTGGCATCACATTGCGGTGCGTGTGGCTTCTAATTCCATACCGGGATTTACCGAACGTTTTATGCAGGATATGCAAGGGAAATTATCTATCGGCCCTTATTACTTATACGATATAAATTCGTATGGCGATATGAAGGAAGCTTTCGATATAGAGCAAGGAACGGTGAATTATCTGAATACTACCTATGCCGTTATCCTTTTCTTTGTTTTCAATATATTTTTAGGGATGCTGGGTACTTTCTGGTTTCGGACTCGTAAAAACCGAAGTGAGATAGCTTTGCGTATGGCACTAGGTTGCAGTAGGATGAATGTATTTGGTTATTATGTACTTGAGGGCATCCTTCTCTTGGTTTCGGCTGCCATTCCCGCTGTTTTTGTTTGTGCGAATATGCAGATGGCGGATCTTACTGTGCATACATTAATGGAACCTGCTTGGGGACGTTTTTTGCTTTGTTTTGTGTCGGCCATGCTGTTGTTGGGGATAATAATTTTGCTCGGCATTTATTTCCCCGCCCGGAAAGCGATGAGGATTGAGCCTGCAGACGCGTTGCATAATGAATAATGTTATTTCATTGTCACATGATCAGCAGTGTTCGTATATGAATGGAGTGTCCGATTTCGGACACTCCATTTTTGTTGTAAGGTGTTATAAAACAGTGAAATAGTTTTTTGGCATACCATTTGCCTTACCTTTGATAAAAAGAATAATAACGCAATGAAAAAACAAGTAATATCTCTATTTTTAGCCTTTGGCATATCGTTGGTTGCCGGAGCGCAGCCACAAGAAAAGCGACGTGCCATCACTTTGGAGGAAGCCATTACTATTGCCCGTGTGCAAAGTGTAGATGCGGCCGTAGCTTTAAACGAGCTGAAAACCGCTTATTGGGAATATCGTACTTTCCGTGCGGATTTGCTTCCGGAAATGAATTTTGAAGCCACTATTCCCAGCTATAATAAGAAGTATAATTCTTATCAGCAGGATAACGGTGCTTATACATTTGTACGTAATAATTATATGGAAATGAATGGTGAAGTTTCTATCGATCAGAATATTTGGTTGACCGGTGGTAAACTCTCATTGAATACCTCTCTTGATTTCTTGAAACAACTGGATGGAGATAAATCAAAACGATATATGTCTGTTCCTGTGGCATTGACTTTGGAACAACCTATTTTCGGAGTGAATACAATTAAATGGAACCGCCGCATCGAACCGGTGAGATACGCTGAAGCTAAAGCCGCATTTCTTACTGCAACCGAAGAGGTAACCATGACTACTATCAATTATTTTTTCAATTTGTTGCTGGCCAAGGAAAATGTAGGCATTGCCCGACAGAATCTGAAGAATGCAGATAAACTGTATGAAGTGGCTAAGGCAAAGCGTAGCATGGGGCAGATCAGTGAAAATGATTTGTTGCAATTGGAACTGAATGTATTGAATGCCCGTTCTACGTTGACTGAAAATGAAAGCAACTTGAAAAGTAATATGTTCAAACTCCGTTCATTTCTGGCATTAGGAGAGGATGAGGAACTGGAGCCGGTTGTTCCCGAAACGATTCCGACTGTTTTGCTGAACTATCCGGATGTTTTGGACAAAGCACTTGCCAATAATTCATTTGCACATAATATTCGTCGCCGCCAGTTGGAAGCAGATTTTGAAGTGGCTAAGGCGAAAGGTAATTTACGTGAAATCAAGCTCTATGCACAGGTAGGTTTTACAGGAACAGACAATGAATTTAATAGTGCATACCGCCGTTTGAAAGACAACCAGATTGTGGAAGTCGGTTTTAAGATTCCTATTCTTGACTGGGGAAAACGTCGTGGTCAGGTAAAGATAGCTCAAAGTAACCGCGATGTGACCGAAAGCAAGTTACGTCAGGAAACCATGAATTTCAATCAGAATCTGTTTATCCTTGTAGAACAGTTCAATAATCAGCAGGCCCAGTTGCAGATAGCAGACGATGCGGACAAGATTGCCCAGAAACGTTACAGTACCAATGTGGAAACCTTCATGGTTGGTAAAATCTCGACATTGGATTTGAATGACTCCCAGACAAAGAAAGATGAGGCTCGTCAGAAGCATATCAATGAGTTGTTCTATTATTGGTACTATTATTACCAGTTGCGCAGCTTGACATTGTGGGATTTCAATACCAATACTAATATTGATGCCGATTTCGAAAAGATTATCAAACAATAGGATTTTTACTATTCAATTCTGTTTGAATATAAAATGGGGTTGCCTTTGTACTTATTAAAATAATAATTTCTACATTTGCAGCAGTATGATATTAATTATAGACGATGACAGTGCCATTCGTTCTTCTCTGAGCTTTATGCTGAAAAGGGCGAAATATGATGTGCAGGCCGTACCGGGTCCCAAAGAGGCTATTGAAATAGTCCGTTCGGTTGCACCCCAGTTAATCTTGATGGATATGAACTTCACCCTGTCCACCAGTGGTGAAGAAGGATTGACTCTTTTGAAACAGGTCAAAGTGTTCCGGCCCGATGTTCCCGTTATATTGATGACGGCATGGGGAAGTATCCAGCTTGCCGTGCAAGGGATGCAGGCAGGTGCATTCGACTTTATTACCAAACCTTGGAACAACGTAGCGTTGATGCAAAGGATAGAAACTGCTTTGGAGCTGACTTCACAAGATAAGAAAGCAGCGGTTCCGGTGGAAGATAATGACGGCTTCAACCGTAGTCATATCATTGGAAAGAGTAAGGCACTGATGGATGTGCTGGCCACGATCAAGCGGATAGCGCGTACCAACGCATCGGTCTTGATTACCGGTGAAAGTGGTACAGGTAAGGAGTTGATAGCCGAAGCGGTGCATTTGAACAGTTCCCGTAGCAAGAAACCTTTTGTGAAAGTGAATTTGGGAGGTATTTCTCATACTTTGTTCGAGAGTGAAATGTTCGGTCATAAGAAAGGTGCGTTTACGGATGCCACAGCCGACAGGGTAGGACGTTTTGAACTGGCTGATAAGGGTACGATTTTCTTGGATGAGATTGGCGATTTGGATTTAAGCTGTCAGGTGAAACTGCTTCGCGTGTTACAAGAGCAGACTTTTGAAGTTTTGGGCGACAGCCGTCCCCGTAAAGTCGATATCCGTGTGGTCAGTGCGACGAATGCCGATTTACGGCAGATGGTGCAGGAACACACCTTCCGCGAGGATTTGTTCTATCGTATTAATTTAATTACGGTGCATCTTCCGGCATTACGCGAACGCCGTGAGGATATTCCGTTATTGGTCCGTCATTTCGCCGACAAACAATGTGAATCGAACGGTCTTCCCAAAGTGGAATTTACTTCTGAAGCGATGGATTATTTGAGCCGTTTGCCTTATCCGGGTAATATCCGTGAATTAAAGAATTTGGTGGAACGTACCTTGCTGGTCAGTGGAAAGGAAATATTGACTGCGGATGATTTTAAATCACAATACCAGCATCCTATAGAACAGAAGATGACAACGAATCTGCAAGGCATGACCTTGGAGGAGATAGAAAAGCAGACTATTCTGCAAACGCTTGAAAAGTATAACAATAATATGTCACAGGTTGCCATAGCCTTAGGAATCAGCCGGGCCGCTCTTTATCGCCGTTTGGAGAAATACAATATACAAGTGAATGATTAGCAAAAACGGAACCGGATAAAATATGAAACTGAAATTCTTGTTCTTCTTTTTAGCATTACTGTTGACAGCAGTATGGACTATCCTGCTCGTTCTTACATTGAAGGAACGCGGTGCGCTGTTTTATATAGGAGAGGGAGTCATTACATTCAGTCTTGTGTTTCTGGTTTATTTCTATCGCAAAGTCGTGAAACCGCTTGATATCATCGGCAACGGTATGGAACTTCTTCGTGAGCAGGATTTCAGCAGTAGGCTGACTCCTGTCGGACAAAAGGAAGCCGACCGCATTGTGTTGGTTTTCAACCGCATGATGGAGCAGTTGAAAGACGAGCGTCTCCGGTTGCGTGAGCAGAATCATTTTCTTGACTTGCTGGTCAGTGCTTCTCCTATGGGAGTTGTCATACTGACTCTGGACGGACATATTTCCATGCTGAATGCGGCAGCTCTTCGTTTTTTGGATTATTCTTCGTCAGAGGAAGTCAGAGGCCGATTGCTGTGCGAGTTGGCTTCCCCTTTGGCCGAAGAAATAGAACGTATTCCCAAAGATACTACGGAAACAATTCGTCTGAGCGACTCCATGATTTACCGCTGTTCCCGGCTTTCTTTTGTTGACAGAGGCTTTTCTCATCCGTTTATTCTGGTGGAAAGTCTGACTTCCGAGGTGGTGAAAGCAGAGAAAAAGGCATACGAAAAAGTGATCCGTATGATAGCACATGAGGTGAATAATACGACTGCGGGCATTACCTCTACTCTTGATACGGTGGATGGTGCCTTGGAATGTATGGAGGATACGGAAGACTTGCGCGAAGTGATGAAAGTCTGCATAGAGCGTTGCTACAGCATGAGCCGTTTTATCACGAATTTCGCCAATGTGGTGAAGATTCCCGAGCCTCAATTACAATCAGTGGACTTGAATGACCGCGTGGCCGCTTGCAAGACATTTATGGAAACGGTTTGCCGTAACCGCAAGATTACGCTGCATCTTAATTTATGTAAAGAGAATCCCGAAGTGATGATGGATACTTCCTTGTTTGAGCAAGTATTGGTCAACATTATCAAGAATGCGGCTGAAAGTATCGGGGAAACAGGAGATATCTTTATCCGTACTTCCGTATCACCTACGATGTTGGAAATTGCTGATACCGGTGCCGGTATCAGTAAAGAGGTGGAAACCAAGCTGTTCAGTCCTTTCTTCTCCACCAAGCCTAACGGACAGGGTATCGGTCTTATTTTTATTCGTGAAGTTTTGATAAAACATGGGTGTACTTTCTCTCTTCGTACCTATCCGGATAAACTGACCCGTTTCCGTATCCGTTTCTGAAAAGTATGACGTTCCTGTTTCTAACCGGTATTAGCAAATTCAACCGGATGACGATGAATCTGTATGTATTTCAC
>ERZ1504698.524-NODE-524-length-11570-cov-5.422406_pt1 | contig 11570 bp, 10 predicted proteins | sample MGYA00575737_ERZ1504698 | MGnify/ENA primary metagenome ERZ1504698 (study PRJEB39906, sample SAMEA3182068) | gut metagenome | biome: human; feature: gut; material: Stool; isolation source: human stools | place: Canada | collected 2013-11-18 ...
TAAAGTACGAGCGTGCCGCGTTTCTTATACCCTGCCAAGGGCTACGGGGATATTTCGCTAAATTTCAATTTACTCTGCCAGTTCTTCCCACTGTTCATATAATTTTTCCAATTGTTCCTGGCAGGCTGCCTGCTCTTTGGACAGTTCCTGCAATTTTGCCACCTGGGTGCCGATGGCGGGATCGGACATTTCGGTGTCGATCTCGGAGATGCGGGCTTCCAGCTCGGCAATCTTTTCTTCGCATTTTTTCAGGGCGTTTTCTTTCTTGCGGAGTCTCGCCTGTTCTTCCTTCTGGGCTTTCCAGTCCAATTTGACTTCGGATTCTGCAACCTTAGCGGCAACTGTGTTATCTGCGTCAGCACTCTGTGGAACACTGGCTTCTATTGCAGCCATCACGGTGTCGTGCTTTTCGAGATAATAGTCATAATTTCCAACATAATTTACGAATTGTCCCTCTGTCAGATCCAGGATCCTGTGGGCGGTACGGTTGATAAAGTAACGGTCATGGGAGACATACAATATCGTTCCTTCGTAACCGTTCAGGGCATCCTCCAGAATCTCCTTGGACATGATATCTAAGTGGTTCGTCGGCTCATCCAGGATGAGGAAGTTTGCGTTGGAGAGTACCAGCTTGGCGAGAGATACACGACCGCGCTCGCCGCCACTCAGATCACTGATACGCTTGAAAACATCCTCCCCGGTGAAGAGGAAAGCCGCCAGCACATTGCGGATCTGGGTATTGTTCAGGTAGGGATAATCGTCGGAGATCTCTTCGAACAATGTCTTGTCACTGTGCAGGACATGATGCTCCTGATCGTAATAGCCGATCTCCACATTGGAACCTAATCGGAAGGTGCCCTGATCGGCAGGAACGAGACCATTTAAGATCTTAAGCAAAGTGGTCTTGCCGCTGCCATTATCACCAATGATCGCCACATGTTCGCCGCGTTTGATCTCGAAATTGACATCGGTAAAAAGCTTATGGGAGTCAAAGCTTTTGGACAGGTGCTCCACAGTCAGCACATCATTGCCACTTAAGATCCGGGGCGTCAGCGTCAGCTTCATATCCGTGCGGACCTCGGAGGGCTTTTCGATGACCTCGATCTTGTCCAGCATTTTCTCCCGGCTTTCCGCCCGTTTGATGGATTTTTCCCGGTTGAAGGACTTTAATTTTTCGATAACTTCTTCCTGATGCTTGATCTCACGCTGCTGGTTCATATAGGCATTCCAGGCAGCAACGCGCAGCTGTTCCTTTTTTACGGCATAATCGGAGTAATTGCCCATAAAGGTTGTAGCCTTGGACTGGTCGATCTCGATGACTTTTCCGGCAATCCGGTCCAGAAAATACCGGTCGTGGGAGACGATGAGAACGGCTCCCTTGTAATTCAACAGATAAGTCTCCAGCCAGGCGATGGAATTCATATCTAAGTGGTTCGTCGGCTCGTCCAGGATGATGAGATCAGGGTTCTGTAACAGAAGCCGTCCTAACGCCACACGGGTCTTCTGACCGCCGGAGAGCGTGGCAACCGGCTTGGAGAATTCATCTTCGGTAAAACCCAGTCCCTTTAACACACCGACCAGCTCACTGCGGTAGAGATAGCCGCCGCCGGTCTCGAAAGCATGGGTGAGAGAGGTGTACTGCTTCATCAGGTCTTCCAGCGCATCTCCTTCGGCATGCTTCATATTGTTTTCGCATTCCCGGATCTTTTCCTCCAGGCGCAGCAGATCCGCCTTGACAGATAACAGTTCCTCGTAAATGGTGTGAGAGGTGTCCACAGTGCTGTTCTGTGCAAGGTATCCCAGGGTCTTGTCCCTCGCCAGAACCACCTGCCCGTCATCGGGAGTCATTTCCCCTACGATGATGCGGAGCAGTGTCGTTTTCCCGGCACCGTTGATGCCCACGATGGCAGCTTTTTCATGATCCTCTATATGAAAAGAGACATTTTTCAATACCTGATTTTCTACAAATGCTTTTGAAATATTCTGACAAGATAATATCATGGTAGTAAGTATCCTTTATTTCCAACCCACGGAGACCGGGCTTTTTAAATTTCATTGTAACGAAAAGAAGAAAACCTGTCAATTCATTGACAAGTTTTTAACACATGGTGTATACTAAAAAAACGGAGGTGAAAGTATTGGAAGTAAAAGAAATTTCACAGGCTGTGATTGGCAGACTGCCCAGATACTTTCGATATTTGGGGGAATTGAAGGATGAAGGTGTGGAACGTATCTCTTCGCAGGAACTTTCCGGACTGATGAAGGTGACCGCATCCCAGATACGTCAGGATTTTAATAATTTCGGCGGTTTCGGCCAGCAGGGCTATGGATATAATGTAGAATCTCTGTATCGTGAGATCGGTAAGATCTTAGGACTGGATAAGCAGCATAATTTCGTCATCATTGGAGCCGGCAATCTGGGAAGAGCGCTGGGCAATTATATGAACTTCGAACGTCGTGGATTTATCTTCAAGGGAATGTTCGATGCGAACCCGGAACTGGTGGGTAAGGATGTCCGCGGTGTGAAGGTCATGCCCATGGATCAGCTGGAATCCTTTATCCGGGAGAATGACATCGATATCGCTGTGCTGACGATTCCAAAGACCAGTGCTGTGGAAGTGGCAGATAAGCTGGTGGCTAACGGGATCCGTGCTATCTGGAATTTCGCTCATGTGGATCTGAATGTTCCCGAGGGAATTCAGGTGGAGAACGTGCATCTGTCCGACAGCTTAATGAAGCTATCCTATAATATTAACCGTTACAGTTCAGACATGAAATAAGCAAGCGTATGATTGCTTATTTCATAGGCGGAGTGTCTGAAAATGAATAAAAGGAAAAGTCGCAAGGCGATGACGGATGCGAAGCAGCCGCTTTTATGAATTTCAGCGCACCGAGAAATAATACAACATGAAGTAAGGCATCAAAGGAGTGATATTATGGGCAACGGTAACGCAGAAGAAAATGCACAGGACCGACAGGCTGCTTTCAAAAATGCATTGACGGGAAAGCATCTGCCCGTACTCACCCTGGATAATAAATGGTATCGGTTGTTGAATAAGACCGGTTCCGTTCCGCTAAAAGAAACGGAAGATGCCCTGAATCAGCTGTTGAAACGACAAGGTAAGCTCAATACCGAGTCGAAGGATATCCGGAATCTGAAAAAGAAGCTGATGAAAGAGATCGTTCCTATGGTGGATGAGGCGGAACAGCAGGGCGAAAACAGTAAGCTGAACAAACAGATCGAGGATCATAAGCGCCTGATCGGGGAATGCAATGAGAAGCTGGAAGCATACGAAGATGAGTTAAAAGATATCCCCAGAGAGATCGAAAGAATAAATCTTCAGCTTATGATGTTTACTATGGACTGCTGCTATGATATTATGAAGGATAATGACAAACAGATCAAAGAGACTGCGGAGTGGGTGGGTGCGATCCGTATCGAACTGAAAAAACGTCTGATCGAAAAACAGCAGATGGAACAGCAGAATCAGGAGATCTACAACTACATGCATGATATTTTTGGTGCAGAAGTGGTCAATCTGTTTGACATGAAATATAATCCGGAGCAAAAATAGTATGAGATATCTGGTAACTGCACAGGAAATGAAGCAATACGATAAAAATACCATAGAGTACCTCGGCATCCCGGGGCCGGTTCTGATGGAAAGAGCGGCTCTGGCTGCGGAGGATTTTCTGAAAGAGCGCTTTGATGCCGTGAAGGAACGGACAAAAGTGCTCATTTTTGCTGGTATGGGAAATAACGGAGGAGACGGTCTGGCTTTGGCGAGACTTCTTGCGGCGGACGGTTATACGGTAGCGGTACGACTTGTGGGAGATCCGGAGAAAGCCACAGAGCAATGGAAGAGCCAGTGGCAGACCCTGCAACATTTTCCGGTGAAGACAGACAGTAATACGCAGGCAGATGAATATAATGTGATTGTAGATGCCTTGTTCGGTGTAGGATTGAGCCGCCCGGTGGAAGGCATCTATGCGGAAGCCGTAGAAGAGATGAATGTGGCGGAAGGATTTAAGCTGGCACTGGATGTTCCCAGTGGGATCTGCTCGGACACCGGACGGGTGCTTGGTTGTGCTTTCCTGGCAGATGCAACGATTACTTTTGGTTTCTGCAAGAGAGGCCTTGTAATGTATCCGGGAACCGATTATGCCGGGCAGGTACACATTGCAAATGTGGGGATCGGACCGGAGAGCTTTCTGGGACGGAGCCCGGAGATGTATACTTATGACAGCTGTGAACAGCATCTGCCGGACAGAACATCCTCCGGGAATAAGGGAACCTTCGGCAAAGCACTGTTGGTAGCAGGGAGCGACGGCATGGCCGGTGCAGCAATCCTGGCAGCAAGAGCAGCGTATCGTACCGGAGCCGGTATGGTAAAAGTCATCACCGCAGAGGAGAACCGGCAGATCTTACAGCAGGGAATTCCGGAAGCTTTGTACGGATCCTGCAGACAGCTGTCCGAGAGCATGGAATGGGCGGATGTTATTGCTGTCGGTCCCGGCATCGGCAGAGAGGAACAGGCACTGGAATGCCTGAAAAAAGTAGTGGAAAAGAGCAGAAAACCATTAGTGCTGGATGCGGATGCACTGAATCTTCTGGCGGAAGAAAACGGTAAGGAATTGGCAGAGAAGCTGCGTACCCAGGGGGCAGAAGGCAGAATTATCATTCTGACTCCCCATGTGGGAGAATTGTCCAGACTGCTTGCGAAGACCATCCCGGAATGCAAGAAGGAGCTTCCGGAGTGTGGCAGAGAACTGGCAGAACGGTTTCACGGTGTGGCGGTTGCCAAGGATGCAAGAACGATTGTATGTAAAGAACAGGGAGAATTTTATCTGAATACTACAGGCAACAGTGGTATGGCCACTGCGGGCAGCGGAGATGTCCTGACGGGTGTGATCCTGGGACTTTTAGCTCAGGGTATGAATGCAAGTGATGCAGCTGTGAACGGTGTGTATCTCCATGGCAGAGCCGGTGAGCTGGCGGCAAAGCTCCATACGGAGTATGGGGTAATGGCGGGAGATATTGCGGATTGCCTGATGAAAGACTATGATGAGAAAGAAAGTGTGAAGAAATGATAAGCAAACTACAGGAAAAGATGAATTCCTACCAACGGGTATGGGCGGAAATAGATCTGGATGCCATTTGGGAGAATATGATCCATATGAAGGAAAATATTGCCCCGGAGACGAAGATACTGGCGGTCATAAAGACGGACGGTTACGGACACGGTGGTGTTCCCATTGCCAGAATGCTGGAGGATGTGGATTTTATGTTCGGCTATGCGGCAGCTACCTACGAGGAGGCACATGTCCTCAGGGAAGCCGGTGTGAAGAAACCGATCCTGATCCTGGGATATACTTTTCCTTATTGTTATGAGGAAATGATCCGGGAAGAGATCCGCCCGGCAGTGTATCGCAGGGATACCGTGGAAGAACTGGCAGAGGCCGCAGCAAAGGCAGGTAAGAAAGCCAAAGTGCATATCAAAGTGGATACCGGCATGGGAAGGATCGGTATCACTCCGGATGACGAAGGGCTGGATTTTGTAAAATTTGTCATGGAACATCCCGGACTGGAAGTGGAAGGTATCTTTACCCACTTTGCAAAATCGGATGAAGCGGATAAGACTTCTGCCAACCATCAGCTGGAACTGTTTCAGAATTTTATTGATAGAATACAGTCGGAACTGGGACTGGAGATTCCGGTAAAGCATTGTTCCAACAGTGCGGCAATTCTGGAAATGCCCCAGGCCAACATGGATATGGTACGGGCGGGAATCACGACCTACGGTTTATATCCTTCCGAAGAAGTAAGTAAGGATATTGTACCTCTGCGGGCTGCAATGTCTCTCTACAGTCATATCATTTACTGCAAGACGATCCATGCGGGGCAGAGTGTCAGCTACGGTGGATTGTTTACCGCAACAAAAGATACCAGAGTAGCCACCATCCCTGTAGGATATGGAGACGGGTATCCCAGAAGCCTGTCGGGAAAAGGCTACGTGCTGATCCACGGGAAAAAGGCCCCCATCCTCGGAAGGGTCTGCATGGACCAGTTCATGGTGGATATTTCCGGAATTCCCGGAGCCATGGAGGGCGATAAGGTGACGCTCCTTGGCGCGGATGGTCAGGAGCGGATCACGGCGGAAGAACTGGGAGAACTTTCCGGCAGATTCAATTATGAGTTTGTCTGCACACTGGGAAAACGAATTCCCAGAGTCTACCGTCGAAATGGTGAGATCACAGAAGTAAAAGATTATTTTGAAAATTTCTGACGGATCTAAAGTGTTCGTATAACTCCGGAAGAATCGGCAATACTTATGTTAAATCGCTGATGAAGGAGTAGAAATGAGAAGAGGAGATATCTATTACGCAGATTTGAGACCGGTCATCGGCTCGGAGCAGGGCGGCATCCGGCCGGTGCTGATCATCCAGAACGATGTGGGGAACAAACACAGTCCCACCGTGATCTGCGCTGCAATCACCTCAAAGATGAACAAGGCGAAGCTGCCTACGCATATTGAACTGAATGCCCGCCGCTACGATATGGATAAAGATTCCGTAGTGCTGCTGGAACAGTTGCGCACCATCGATAAAAAGAGGCTGAAAGATAAGGTATGCCATCTGGACGGAGACATTATGCGGAGAGTGAACCGGGCACTGAAAGTCAGCCTGGAGCTGGATACATAGCCCGATGCATAGTGTATCCGAAAATAGGATAAAATACGAAAGGATGAAATAAAATATGGACATGAGTGGGCCTGTGGCCATTTTTCTCTTTTTCCTGCTGTTGCTGGTGGATATGTTTTTCTATGGATTTGATGCCGCCATCGACAATCTGAATGAAAAGGAGATCCTACATAAAGCAGAGGAAGAAAAGGATCGCCGGTCCATGCGGCTGAGTGAAATGATCAGCCGTCCGGGGATCTATATCAATACGGTACAGCTGGTTATTACGCTGATCAATATTTTAATGGGAGCTTTTTATCTGAATATCTGGCTGCAGACCATTGACAAGGGACTTCATGTGATCAATGTGGGAGGCATGTCTCTGGAGAATGTGCCTACGGGAGTGCTTTCAGGGATTGCCACGGTATTGTCTTTTATTGCCATGATCTATATCCTGTTGACTTTCGGTGTGCTGATTCCCCGGAAAATGGCATCCAGACAGCCGGAGAAGTGGGCGTATGCCTGTATTGACCCGATTTATATTATCACCAGACTGCTGGCACCCCTGACGGGGCTGGTGAATCTGACAGCCAAGGGAATCCTGTTCCTCTTCGGTGTCCGCAACAATACGGATGAAAATGATGTGACCGAGGAAGAGATCATCAATATGGTGCAGGAAGGTCATGAGCAGGGTGTCATTCAGGCCAGTGAGGCGGAGATGATCTCCAACATTTTCGAATACGGAGACAAGGAAGCCCAGGATATCATGACACATCGTGGAAGTATCGTGGCCATTGATGGTGAGACGAAACTGAAAGATGCCATTGCTTCCATGCTGGGAGGCAAGAACAGCCGTTACCCTGTGTATGAGGAGAATATTGATCATATCATCGGTATCCTGCATCTGAAGGATGCCATGCGGTTCCATATCAGTGATGACAAGCTGGACCTGCCTATCGCAAAACTGGACGGGCTGCTCAGAGAGCCTTATTTTGTGCCGCAGACGAAAAATATCGATGAACTGTTCAAGGAAATGCAGTCCCAGAAGCTGCAGATGGCCATTGTGGTAGACGAATACGGACAGACCGACGGACTGATCGCCATGGAGGATATTCTGGAGGAGATCGTCGGCAATATCATGGATGAGTATGATGAGGATCAGGAATACATCAAGAACCGTGGCAAGGGCGAATATGTCATGGAAGGCAAGACTCCGTTAAAGGAAGTGGAAGAGCTTCTGGGTATTACCTTCGACGAGGAAGAATTCGAGACTTTGAACGGTTTCCTGATCTCCAGACTGGACCGGATCCCGGAACCGGACGAGCAGTTCGATGTGGACTATAAGGGATACAACTTTAAAATCCTTTCCGTGGTCAAAAAAATGATAGGAAGTGTGTTGGTCCGGAAGCTTCCGGAGGAAAAAACACCGCAGAATGCAGAAGACGGACAATCAGTGCTTGAAGAAAAAAGAAAATAATGCTATGATAGAAAGAGCGTTATTGCGTAAAGACTACGCATACAAAGAGAAAGAAACTTTAAGTTCAAAGGAGTAACAAAAATGTCAGGACATTCCAAATTTGCTAATATTAAGCATAAAAAAGAAAAGAACGATGCTGCAAAGGGTAAGATTTTTACCATTATCGGCCGTGAGATCGCAGTCGCTGTAAAAGAGGGCGGTCCCGATCCCGCCAACAATTTCAAACTGGCAACCGTTATTGCCAAGGCAAAAGCCAACAACATGCCCAACGACACCATCGAGCGCGGTATCAAGAAGGCAGCCGGAGATGTGGGCAATGTAAACTATAAGTATGTGACTTACGAAGGTTACGGCCCAAACGGTATCGCCATCATCGTAGATGCACTTACCGACAACACCAACCGTACCGCTGCCAACGTAAGAAGCGCATTCACCAAGGGACAGGGTAATGTAGGTACTCCCGGATGTGTATCCTTTATGTTCGATAAGAAGGGACAGATCATCGTGGACAAGGAAGAATGTGATATGGAAGCGGACGATCTGATGATGACCGCACTGGATGCCGGAGCGGAAGATTTCTCCGAAGAGGATGACAGCTTCGAGATCCTGACTGATCCCGATAACTTTGAAGAGGTACGCAAGGCTCTGGAAGATGCCGGAATTCCCATGATCAGTGCAGAAGTTACCATGATTCCCCAGAATTATGTAACACTGACCGATGAGACTGCAGTGAAGAACTTACAGAGAACCCTGGAACTGCTGGAAGATGATGATGACGTTCAGGCAGTATATCATAACTGGGACGAATAAATTGAAAGGTTAGGGGTAACAGCATGGAGAAACTTGCAATTGTAGTTCCTTGTTATAATGAAGAAGAGGTGTTAAAGATTGCTTCCGAGGCACTGAGGGGTGTGCTGGATGATCTGATCCATAAGGGAAAAATCGCGGAAGACAGTTTTATTCTGTTTGTAAATGATGGCAGTAAGGATCGTACCTGGGAGCTGATTGAAGAAGAGCATCAGGCACATCCGGTGCAGGTATGCGGTGTAAAGCTGGCCGGCAATGTGGGACATCAGTTCGCACTGACTGCCGGACTAATCACTGCCATGGATCTGTCTGATGTGACGGTTTCCATTGATGCAGATCTGCAGGATGATGTAGCTGTGATCGAGGAAATGATCGATAAGTTCCACAACGGCTGTGATATCGTATACGGTGTCCGTAAGGAGCGTAAGACCGATACTTTCTTCAAACGTACCACGGCGCAGGGATTTTATAAAGTCATGGAAATGATGGGGGTCAAGACTGTTTACAATCATGCGGATTTCCGACTGATGTCCAAGCGCGCGGTAGAACAGTTCTCCAAGTATCAGGAGACCAATCTGTTCTTAAGAGGTATGATGCCTTTGATCGGTTATCAGACGGACTGTGTATACTATGACCGTAAGGAAAGAGTGGCCGGTGAGTCCAAGTATCCTCTGAAGAAGATGCTTGCACTGGCATTCAACGGTATTTCTTCCTTCAGTGTGAAGCCTATCAGTATGATCCTGGGTGCCGGTATGATCATTGTGGCCTTAAGCGTTCTGGCTGCTATTTATGCGCTGATCTCTTATTGTACCGGACATGTGGTACCGGGCTGGACTTCCCTGATCCTGTCCATCTGGTTCCTGGGCGGTATTCAGTTGATGGCCATCGGACTGGTGGGCCAGTATATCGGCAAGATTTACATTGAGGTAAAACATCGTCCCAGATATAACATCGAAAAGGTACTGAAATAATGAATTATAAAAAGAATGTAATAAGTGTAATACTGTGGTTACTTTCTGCAATTATGGCGGGAACCGGAGCGATGATGGTCACTATGCCAAGCGCTCCGGAGGAATCCCAATGGATCGGCCTTGTGATAGCAGGTGTATGGCTTGCTGTCACAGGGCTTGTTGCTTTTCTGCTGTCAAGAGGACTGCAAAAGAGCAGAGAGAAAAAAACAAACGTAGATAATCGGCAGACTGCACTTGTGGTCGAAGGAATCCTCACAGTGCTGTTGGTAGCGGCGGGGATTGTCCTGAGGATTCGTGAAATCCAGCTGATGGATCTGGATGTAGCGGCGGAGGATGTCTGGTTTGATACGGTCCGAGTGACAACACAGACGCAGATCCCACAGGTAGTACATGGCGCGGTTTATCTGTATCTGCAGATACTGCACGGGCTTTTGCTGCTCCTCGGCAATAAGATCACCGTGGCACTCGGATTCCAGGCGGGCTTACAGATTCTTGGCTGGATTCTTTGTTATTTTGCGGTCCGCCGATTAACTGGACCGGCTGCGGCAGTTACGGCGCTGGGATTTGGAATGCTCTGGCCATTGTGCTGGAAGGTAGTAGTATTGGGACCGGAGGAACTTTATCAGATGTTATGGATGATAGGCCTGTGTCTGGTTGCGGCAGCACTGAATACCTTCCGACGAAAAGGTGAACAGAAGGGCGTCCGCCCGATTCTCAGTTTTTTTATCGCTGGTGTGGCAATGGGAGTGCTGACCTATCTGGATATCACGGGTTTATTACTGTATCTTCCGATACTTTCGGTTTTTGCACTGGAGACAGCGGAAGAGGAAACTGTGGGATTTTTACATAGAATGTGGGCAGCATTACTGGCAGCTTTCGGAGGCGCAGTCGGATTCTTTGTTTCAATCGCAGTAGACGCCTGTGTCAGCGGGAAACTTATGGGAAATGTTCTCACTGCATGGGGACGGCTGTTCCAACCGTCTGCTTTTTCCTGGCCGGTTGCAATTTACGACGGTACTATGACGACCGGAGCGGATACTGTGGTAGCCGGCAAGATTCTGATCTTTTTATTGGTAACAATGCAAATTCTCGGTGTATTTGGTTTCTGGTGTCAGAAACGCAGAGAACGTCAGAGTATCTGGATCCTTTTGTGGATTGTGTTGGAGTTACTGATGACGTTTCAGATCACAACCCCGGATATTCAGGGAATGTGGATGCATGTCCGGCTTCGTTATCTTCTCATTGGAGCCGGAGTACAAAGCCTGATTCCCTATGTGACCATGATGCAGGAAAAAGAAAGGGAGAGTACGGAAACGGTGAAACGCAGATCCCGGCTGAAAGTACAGGATCTGGAGACCGAGGAATTCCCGGAGGAAGAGCCAGCGGATTTCCAGGAAGAGCCTGTAGAAACGGAAAAAATACAGCTGATCGAAAATCCACTGCCCCTGCCGAAAAAGCATGTGCCTAAGGTACTGGATTATAAGCTGGATAATGACGATGACAGTGATTTTGATTATCCGGTAGCGGATGACGATGATTTTGATCATTAAAAATCTGTTGGTTTCCTAATGAAATGTTGGATTGACGGACATACTAAAAGACGATACGAGAGGTGGAATGCCTTTGTGTCGTCT
>ERZ1504698.568-NODE-568-length-10744-cov-5.131163_pt1 | contig 10744 bp, 8 predicted proteins | sample MGYA00575737_ERZ1504698 | MGnify/ENA primary metagenome ERZ1504698 (study PRJEB39906, sample SAMEA3182068) | gut metagenome | biome: human; feature: gut; material: Stool; isolation source: human stools | place: Canada | collected 2013-11-18 ...
ACAGCGAAGGGGCGAACGTACCGCCGACGCCGCCCGCAGCGTTGGTCGAGGCCATAGCGATCACTTTGAAGAACATCGTGCCTACGATGAAGAGAATGACCACCCAGTCGATCTGACTGAAGCGGTAGAAGAGCGAGTTGTTGAACAACTCGGTCGTGTTGCCGTGCATGAGCGACATGAAACCTTCGTAACCTTCGCCGTAGAGGGGCGGGAAAATGTAGATCAGGATGCCGAGTACGGCACCGCCGATCAGCCACTTCTTGTAGGGGTTGTCGATCTTTTTGAAGAAGGCCCCCACTCGGGCATTGACCGTGGTGAAGTAGTAGGACATCAGCCCGCAGAAGATACCCAGCAGGACGAAAAGCGGAATTTGGTTGAGCCGGAATGCGTCGTCGGGAGTCAGCGAAATGGCGATAATCGGGTCGAATCCCCTGATCGTGAGTGCGATGGCGGCGGCCGTGATCGAAGAGATCAGCAGCGGTACGACCGTGCGCGAGGTGAGATCGAGCATCAGAATTTCGAGCACGAAAACCACGCCCGTGATCGGGGCTTTGAAGATGGCTGCGAGGGCCGCCCCGGCACCGCAGCAGAGCAGCAGGGTAGTGTTTTTGTAGTTCAGGTGGGCCAGGCGGCTGATGTTCGAACCGATGGCTGCGCCCGTCAGGACGATCGGGGCCTCGGGACCGACCGAACCGCCGAACCCGATCGTCGTCGCACCGCCTACGACCGAAGTCCAGCAGTTGTGGGAGGCGATGTACGAGTTTTTACGCGACATGGCATACAACACGCGTGTAACGCCTTCCGAAATGTTGTCTTTGACGACGTATTTGACGAAAAGCGAGGCCAGAATGATACCGATGACCGGATAGAACAGGAAGAGAAAATGCGACTGTTCGACGGGGAACCAATGGGTCAGCCCTGCTTTGATTCCGTAGAGCAGCAGTTCGAACAGGCAGGTACCCAATCCGGCCAGAACCCCTACGATGATGGCTAGCAGCGCCATGATCTGCGTACTGGTGAACCGTTTGGTAAGCTCCAGGAAACGGATGTAGATACGTTCGCCCCAATCCGCGATCGTCTGCGGTGTTATGCGTTTGAACATTTCGGGTACCTTGTCTGCTGGTTATGCGCGTTATCGCTGTTGCTGGTATTGGCGAGCCTGCTCTGCGATCAGCTCCTTGTCGTCGAAATAGTCGATCCGCATGGCGTGGCGCACTTCGCCGAGCGTTTGCGCGGCTGTTGCCCGGGCATGCTCCGAACCTTTGCGCAGAATTTCATAGACCTCTTCGATGCGGCCTTCGTACTGCTTGCGGCGCTCGCGGATCGGCTCCAGCGTTTCGTTCAGCACGGCGATCAGGAACTTCTTGACCTTCACGTCGCCCAGCCCGCCCCGGCGGTAGTGCGCCTTCAACTCGTCGAGCGAGGCGTAATCGGGCAGGTATCGCTGAAAATGTTCCGGGCGGCTGAAGGCGTCCAGGTAGGTGAAGACGGTGTTGCCCTCGACCTTGCCCGGGTCCTCCACCCGCAGGTGGTCGGGATCGGTATACATACCCATCACCTTCTTCTTCACTTCATCGGCCGAGTCGGAGAGGTAGATGCAGTTGCCCAGCGATTTCGACATCTTGGCCTTGCCGTCCGTACCGGGCAGACGCAGGCAGGCCGCGTTGTCGGGCAGCAGAATTTCCGGCATGACGAGTGTTTCTCCATATACGGAGTTGAATTTATGGACGATTTCGCGCGTCTGTTCGATCATCGGTTCCTGATCCTCGCCGACCGGTACAGTCGTGGCCTTGAAAGCGGTGATATCCGAGGCCTGGCTGATCGGGTAGGTGAAGAATCCTACCGGAATACCCTGGCGCTGCGATCCATCTTCTTCGTTGCCTTCGGCGAAGCCGCGCAACTGGATTTCGGCCTTCACCGTCGGATTGCGCTGCAGACGGGCTACGGTCACCAGGTTCATGTAGTAGAAAGCCAGCTCGCAGAGTTCCGGCACCTGCGACTGGATGAAGAGCGTCGATTGCGCGGGATCCAGTCCGCAAGAGAGGTAGTCGAGAGCGACTTCGATGATGTTCTGCCGCACTTTCTCCGGGTTGTCCGCATTATCGGTCAGCGCCTGTGCGTCGGCGATCATGATGAATATTTTCTCGAATTCGCCCGAATTCTGCAACTCCACGCGGCGGCGCAGCGAACCTACGTAATGTCCCAGGTGGAGTTTGCCGGTCGGACGATCTCCGGTGAGTATGATTTTTCCCATCAGTTAAAAAGTTTCTAATAATAAATAGTCTGCAAATGTACGAAAAACTAAACCGATGGTCGAATAATAATTGCGAAGTATCGGTTTTTTTTATATTTTCGTGCGTGCAAATAAGATAAACTATGACTATCATCCAACTCGAATACCTGCTGGCGGTAGCCAACTGCGGTAGTTTCTCTTTGGCAGCGGAACACTGTTTCGTGACCCAGCCGTCGTTGAGCATGCAGATCAAGTCTTTGGAGGAAGAATTGGGCGTGGTGCTGCTCGATCGCAGCAAGAAACCGGTCATTCCGACCGAGGCGGGCGAGGTGGTGCTTGCCGAAATCCGGGAAACCCTCCGGGCTTACGATCATATCCGCGAAGCGGTCGCGGAACTCAAAGGCGAAACTTCCGGTCGGTTGCGGCTCGGCGTCATTCCGACCATCGCACCTTACCTGTTGCATAAGTTTATTCCCGATTTCGTGCGGGACTATCCCAAAGTCGAACTGGAGATTGCGGAGATGGTGACCGCCGACATCGTCGATGCGCTGCGCCGCGACCGGATCGATGCGGCATTGGTCGCCGGCGGAACCTGCGGCGAGGGGATTCAGGAACACGAGTTATTCGACGACCGGTTCCATCTTTACGTGTCCCGGGAGAATCCGCTTTTCGAACGCACGAACGTCCGTATCGAGGATATCGACCTCAAGGAGCTGGTGCTGTTAAGTCCGGGGCATTGTATGCGTGACCAGATCATCGAGCTGTGCCAGGCCAAACGGGAGGTCCCCTCGCACTATACGTTCGAATCCGGTTCGCTCGATACGCTGATGCGGATCGTCGATTACACGCACTGTGTGACGATTATCCCCGAAATGGCCGTGGAATACATTCCTGCGGAGCATCGTTGTCAGGTCAAAACGCTGGCCAAGGGGGCTACTTCGCGCAAGATCGCCGTGGCCGTGCGCCGGACCTATGTCAAAAGTTCGATCATCAAAGCCTTGATCGATACTATTTTGTCGAAAGTTTCCCGCCAATAGGGATTCGGGACGGATATTTGCAGAGTAAATTTTCGGATATTCTCTTGTATCTTTGCGGGAAGCGGGATGCGTTCGGCATAAAAAAACAAACGGGTTTGTTTTGTTCTGCCCTCATTTTCGCTACCTTTGCAAAGTTGTATTGACCGGTAAATTCAAACTATGGAAAAATTGACAGGCACGATAATTCGTGCAATCCAGGATAAAAAGGGTAAAAATATCGTATCGTTGGATCTTTCGAAAATCGACGGGGCGATCTGCTCCTGCTTCATCGTTTGCAACGCCGACTCCACCACGCAGGTCGCTGCGATCGCGGCGGGTATCGAGGAGCAGGTATTGGAAACCCTCGGCGAGAAGGTCTGGCGCGTGGAAGGACAGCAAAATGCGCTGTGGATCGCTATGGACTACGTGGATGTGGTGGTGCATATTTTTCAGACAGAATTGCGTGAATTTTACAAATTGGAGGAGCTGTGGGCCGATGCCCCGGCGACCCGTTATGAGTATGACGAATAATATTTTATGGCACAACAGAAAATAAACAACAAAATGAATATGCCGCGTCCTTCGTGGATGTGGATATACGGCGTCATCATTATTTTTATTGTCGGCTACTGGATGTTCGGACCCGGCAACGGAGTCCCGGTCAAGAGCGACTGGAATACCGTGGCGCAGATGATCGAGCAGGGCGACGTCGAAAAAATCCAGGTCGTCAATCGTGACCTGGCGGAAATCTACCTTAAGAAGGATGCTGCGGACCGGTACCGTAAGGATGCTGCGGACCCGCGTTTCCGTAATATGCCCGAAACGGGGGCTCAGCTTACTTTCAATATCGGGTCGGTGGATACGTTCCGTCAGGATTTGGATAAGGTGACGGCCGAGTCGGGTAACAAGGTGGTGCTGGTGTACGAGAACCGGGAGAATTCCTGGACATCGATTCTGCTTCAGATGCTTCCCTGGATCATTATTATCGGCGGCTGGTTCTTCCTGATGAGCCGCATGTCGCGGGGGGCCGGAGGCGGTGCTGGCGGTATTATGAACGTGGGGAAGGCCCGGGCGCAGGTGTTCGACAAGGAGAACTCGAAAAAGGTGACTTTCAAGGACGTTGCCGGACTGGAGGAGGCAAAGGTCGAGATCATGGAGATCGTCGATTTCCTCAAGAAACCCGACAAATACAAATCCATCGGTGCGAAAATTCCCAAGGGCGCGTTGCTGGTAGGCCCTCCGGGAACGGGTAAAACCCTGTTGGCGAAGGCGGTGGCGGGAGAGGCCAATGTGCCGTTCCTGTCGATTTCCGGCTCGGATTTCGTGGAGATGTTCGTGGGCGTGGGCGCTTCGCGCGTGCGTGACCTTTTCGAGCAGGCCAAGCAGAAAGCTCCCTGTATTCTTTTCATCGACGAAATCGACGCCATCGGCCGGGCCCGTGGCAAGAACGCCGGGTTCTCGGGCAATGACGAGCGGGAGAATACGCTCAACCAGTTGCTGACCGAGATGGACGGTTTCCAGACCAATACGGGCGTGATCGTCCTGGCGGCGACCAACCGGGTCGATATTCTGGACAAGGCGCTGATGCGTGCCGGACGTTTCGACCGGCAGATCGAGGTGGGATTGCCCGACGTGAAGGAGCGCGAGGAGATTTTCGACGTGCACCTGCGTCCGTTGAAGCTCGATCCGGAGCTGGACCGTACTTTCCTGGCCAAGCAGACGCCCGGCTTTTCGGGTGCCGACATCGCCAATGTCTGCAACGAGGCGGCGTTGATCGCGGCCCGTCACAATAAGAAATATGTGTCGCGCGAGGATTTCCTGGCGGCGATCGACCGCATCATCGGCGGTCTGGAGCGTAAGAACAAGATCATTTCCGACGAAGAGAAGCGGGTGATTGCCTATCACGAGGCCGGACACGCTACGGTAAGCTGGATTTTGGAGAATGCCAGTCCGCTGATCAAGGTGACTATCATTCCGCGCGGCAAGTCGCTGGGTGCGGCCTGGTACCTGCCCGAAGAACGGCAGATCACCACGCGCGAGCAGATGATGGACGAGCTGGCTGCGATGCTCGGCGGCCGGGTGTCCGAGCAGATCAATTTCGGCGAGGTTTCGACCGGAGCGCTCAACGATCTGGAGCGGGCGACCAAGATGGCGTATGCCATGGTGGCTTATTACGGTATGAGCGAGAAGGTCGGGACAATCAGCTATTACGACTCTACGGGCCAGAGCGACATGGCGCTGACCAAGCCCTATTCCGAACTGACGGCCCAGCAGATCGATGCCGAGGCTAAAAATACCATTGCCGAAGCCTATGCGATGGCGGCGGAGGTGCTCCGCAGCCATGCCGACGGTTTGAAGGAGTTGGCCGAACTGCTGTTGGAGCGCGAAGTGGTTTTTACGGAGGATGTGGAGCGTATCTTCGGTAAACGGAAAAAGGATATTCTGCGGGAACGGAAAGAGGCCGAGCAGAAGGCTTTGGCGGAGCGGAAAGCTGCATCCGGCGATGCGGAAGAGGCAGCCGGGAAAAAAGAGGCTGCGTCGGCCGAGCCCCGAAAGGACGAAGAAAAGATTTCCGGAACCGCCGCTTCCGCTGTGTCGGACGGAAAATCGTCGGCGGAAACGCCTGAAGTTTAACGAGGTTTACCCGAAAAAGGTTGAATTATGTCTGATAAAATAAGGAATCTTCTGGTGCGAACCTTGAGCGGTGCCGTCCTGACTGTCGTGGTAGTCGGAGCGGTGCTTTGGTCGCAGTGGAGTTTCGGAGTGCTGTTGCTGGCGATTCTCATCGGCGGTATGTGGGAGTTTTACCGGATGGCCCGCCGGGAGGATATTTACCCTCTCAAATGGCTCGGACTGGTTACGGGTACGGCTCTTTTCGTGGCGAGTTTCCTGCTGGCGGTTTCTGCGGAGCAGGTGGCGTTGTTGCCGAGAGCGCTTTCCGTCCTCTTGTGGTTGTTGCCGGTTTTTATTTTGCTCATACCACTGATGTTCGTCTGCGAACTGTTCCTCAAGCGTGCCCGCCCCGCCGCCGATGTGGGGGCGACGCTCGGAGGTGTCTTTTATGTGGCCGTGCCTTTGTCGATGATGGCCTATCTGCCTCTGCTGACGGGGAAGGGTGGCTGGAATCCCTGGGTGATTTTGGCCTACATCTTCATTATTTGGGCCAACGACGTATTCGCCTACCTGGTGGGGGTCAGCGTCGGCCGACATCATCTTTACGAGCGGATTTCGCCCAACAAGTCGTGGGAGGGGTTCTTCGGCGGCATCGTCGGTGCGATCGCCATGGGTTGCCTTGCCGCATGGTGGCTCGACGGTAGCTATTGGCTGTGGTGCTGTTTAGCTGCGATCGCTGCCGTGAGCGGTGTGTTGGGAGATTTGATCGAGTCGATGTTCAAGCGTGCGGCCGGCGTGAAGGATTCGGGCAATATTCTGCCGGGGCACGGCGGTTGGCTCGACCGTTTCGATGCGCTCATTTTCTCGTTGCCGTTCGTGGTCGCTTATCTGGTATTGCTGTATATTTCATAAGAAAACTTACTATCCGAATATGAAAATAAACAAGGAAGGCTACAAGATTATCGGGCTGACAGGAGTCGTTTGTTTCCTGCTTTGGGCGCTGATGTACTATCTGATGTCGCGCCATGCCGAAGCGGGACTGCTCTGGTTCGGATCCATTCTGCTTGTGCTGTTTTGGTTCTTTATCGTGGCATTTTTCCGGGAGCCGCGGCGTGTGAAGATCCATGATGCGGAGTTGGTCTTCGCTCCGTGCGACGGCCGGGTCGTAGTGACCGAAATGGTGCACGAGAGCGAATACCTCGATCGGGAGATGCTGCAGATTTCGATCTTCATGTCGATTACCAACGTTCACATGAATTGGGTGCCGGTCGGAGGTACCGTGGAGTATTTCAAGTATCATCCGGGGCGTTTCCTGGTGGCGTGGCATCCCAAGTCCTCGACCGAGAACGAGCGGACGACGACCGTCGTGCGAACCCCCGACGGCAAGGAGGTGCTCTTCCGTCAGATTGCGGGTCTGATCGCCCGTCGTATCGTTTCCTATATGAAAGTCGGCTCGAAGGTGGAGCAAAATTCGGTTTGCGGGTTCATCAAGTTCGGCTCCCGCATCGACATCCTTCTGCCGAAGGATACCGAACTGCTCGTGGAGATCGGGGATCCTGTCGTGGGATCGCAAACTCCCATCGCCCGGTTGAAGTAACTTATTGGCGGCGGTTTTCGCGTTGCGGTACGTATGAGTATTACACCTCAAACATTGCTTCGTTTTACGGTGGGGGCGGCCATTACGGCCGTCGTCCTCTTTTTGATGTGGTACTTCAGCTCCATCGTGATCTACATTCTGGTTTCGGCGGTGCTGGCCATTATGGGACGCCCGCTGGTAGCCCGGATATCCCGAGGTCGGATCGGGCGATGGCGTGTGCCGCGCTGGTGCGGAGCGCTCGTTACGCTGCTGGTGATCTGGATCGTTTTCGCGGTGATGTGCGGGCTTTTCGTGCCGCTGGTGACCAACAAGCTCTACCAGTTGGCGCACCTCGATTTTTCGACGGTGCTGACTTCTGTCGAGGAGCCGCTGCAGCGTATTCAGGATTATCTCACTCACTTCTTCTCGTTGCCCGAAACCCAGGTGTCGTTCAAGGACACGCTGATCTCTTTCCTGCAGTCGCTGATTAATTTCGACACGATCAATACGGCGTTTTCATCGGTGGTGAGTTTGGCCGTTTCGAGCGTGATCGCCTTTTTTTCGATTTCGTTCATCACGTTCTTTTTCCTGCGGGACGACGGACTTTTCTATGCGATGGTAACGGCACTTTTCCCGGATCGATACCAACAGAACGTGACGCATGCCCTCAATTCGGTTACAGTGCTTCTGTTCCGCTACTTTCGGGGGATTTTGGCCGAGAGCTTCCTGTTGATGTTGGCCGTATCGCTGGTGATGATGGCTTTCGGCATGAGGGCGCAGGATGCCTTTTTCATCGGTCTTATCATGGGGGTTATGAACGTCGTGCCATACGCCGGTCCGACCATCGGCGGTGCTGTTTCGGTCTGCATGGGTATCATCACCCCGATCGAAGGGATGTCGATCGGCCATACGATGCTGGTCATTGCAGGATCGCTGTTGATTTTGAAGGGGCTGGATGATTTCGTGCTGCAACCGACGCTCTACTCCGAGCGGGTCAAGGCGCAGCCGCTCGAGATATTTCTCGTGATCCTGATTGCAGGGTCGTTGGCCGGGGTGATAGGCATGCTGCTGGCCATACCGCTTTATACCGTGCTGCGGGTTTTCGCCAAGGAGTTTTTCTCCCAGATTTCCCTGGTGCGCAAGCTGACCGAAAAGATTTGAGGCTATGTCTGTCTGGATCGAAGGAGAGGTGATGCACGGACGGCAACTGGGCCGTGAGTTGGGATTTCCGACCGCCAATATGGAGGTTGCGGATGCGGATACGATCGAAAGCGGAGTGTATGAGTCCTATGTGGAGATCGACGGTGTGGAGTATAAGGCCATGTCGAATCTGGGGAGCAACCCCTCGGTGGGCGGAGGTCCCCGACATCTCGAAACCCATATTTTCGACTTTTCGGGCGATCTCTACGGTCGGAGGCTCCGGGTCGAGCTGCGGCGTAAGATCCGCGACGAGCGCAAGTTCGATTCGCTGGAGGAGTTGCAGCGCCAGATCGAACGGGATCGCAGCTGTATTTTGAGTTCGGAGAATCGGCGGCGATGACCGTGCGGCGGTTTATGCCGTTTTTCGGCCGGAGGCCGTGTTTACCGCTTTGTGGCTTCGATTCCCTTCGGCGGGAGTCGGTGTCGCAATGCGGCCGACGAGAGCCGACGATTCGGCAAGAGATTATGTATAATTGATTAAATGATAAAAAGTATGTTTTTGGATTTGTCCCTGCCTTACAAAGTGGCCGATATGTCATTGGCCGAATGGGGCCGGAAAGAGATTGAGATTTCGGAGCACGAGATGCCCGGACTGATGGCCATACGCCGCAAGTACGGCCCGCAGAAACCGTTGAAGGGCGTGCGTATCATGGGGTCGCTGCATATGACGATTCAGACCGCCGTGTTGATCGAAACGCTGGTCGAGCTGGGCGCCGACGTGCGCTGGTGCTCGTGCAATATTTTTTCGACGCAGGACCATGCGGCGGCGGCCATCGCCGAAGCGGGGGTTCCCGTCTTTGCGTGGAAGGGCGAAACGCTGCCCGAGTACTGGTGGTGTACGGCGATGGCCATGTCGTTCCCCGGCGGGAAGGGCCCTCAGTTGATCGTCGATGACGGCGGCGATGCCACGTTGCTGATCCACAAAGGATACAAGGCCGAAAACGACGCTTCGACGCTGGATTACGAACCGTCGTCTTACGAGGAGGAGGTCATTCTCGATACGCTGAAGAAGATTCTGGCCGAAGATAACGGCAAATGGCACCGAACGGTAGCCGAGTGGCGGGGTGTGAGCGAAGAAACGACGACCGGCGTGCATCGCCTTTATCAGATGCAGGAGGCGGGCGAACTGCTCGTTCCTGCGATCAACGTGAACGACTCCTGCACCAAGTCGAAATTCGACAACCTGTACGGTTGCCGCGAGTCGCTGGCGGACGGTATCAAGCGGGCGACCGACGTGATGATTGCCGGCAAGGTGGTGGTCGTTTGCGGTTACGGCGATGTCGGCAAGGGCTGCGCCCGTTCGATGCGTTCGTACGGAGCCCGGGTCATCGTTACGGAGATCGACCCGATCTGCGCTTTGCAGGCCGCGATGGAGGGTTTCGAGGTGAAGACCGTCGAGAGTGCCTTGGCCGAGGGTAATATTTATGTGACCTGCACGGGAAACTGCGACATCATCACGCTCGAGCACATGCAGCGGATGCGCGATCAGGCCATCGTCTGCAACATCGGCCATTTCGATAACGAAATCCAGATGGCCCGTCTTGAGGCTTCGGATGCCGTGCGTACCAACATCAAACCGCAGGTGGATAAGTTCACCTTCCTCGACGGCCATTCGATCTTTATCCTGGCCGAAGGTCGCCTGGTGAATCTGGGGTGCGCTACGGGACATCCTTCGTTCGTGATGAGCAATTCGTTCACTAACCAGTGTCTGGCGCAGATCGAGTTGTGGCAGAAGAAACTGGAGGTGGGAGTGTATCGTCTTCCTAAACATCTGGACGAGGAGGTTGCCCGGCTGCATCTGGATAACCTCGGTGTGGAGCTTACGCAGCTTACGAAAAAACAGGCCGACTATATCGGCGTACCGGTCGAGGGTCCTTACAAGGCCGAGCATTATCGGTATTAAAAATAGATCGGGTTCCGTTCGGTGCCCGAAAATAAACCCGGCGTCAGTTTATCTGACGCCGGGTTTATTGTTTCGGGCTGCGGGCGATTGGTCGAGTAAGGTGCATCCGAAACAGGACGTACCGCTTGCTTTGCCTCCGGGGAAAGGAGGATAAAAAACGTCTTCGGATTTTTCCGAAGACGTTTTGAATGATCGGGTCGGTG
>ERZ1504698.642-NODE-642-length-9536-cov-4.335302_pt1 | contig 9536 bp, 10 predicted proteins | sample MGYA00575737_ERZ1504698 | MGnify/ENA primary metagenome ERZ1504698 (study PRJEB39906, sample SAMEA3182068) | gut metagenome | biome: human; feature: gut; material: Stool; isolation source: human stools | place: Canada | collected 2013-11-18 ...
TCTATTCGTCGGCAGCGTCAGATGTGTATAAGAGACAGGAGTATGTGGGTGAAGCAGAGAAGTCTGTAGATGACAGAGATTTATTTACAGCCAGGATTAATAAAGCGAGAGCTTTCATAGCACATCTGATATCATCTTTAAATATGCGGTACGAGATAAGCAGCCAGTTACTTAATATATATTTATATCTTAATTCTGAACTGTTAAAGGCAGGAATTAAGGGGGACGCCACATTACTTCCAAGATTCAGAGGCATACTTTCTAGCCTGTCCGAAGCATTCGGAGAGATATGTAAAGAAGACACTAACGGACCGGTCATGGAAAATGCCGAGCCTGTGTATGTGGGACTTACTTATTCCAAAGGCAAATTAAATGAAAGCACTTATATAGGAGAAAAAAGCAGAGGCTTTACCGTTTAGGTAAGCCTCTTTTTGTTTTATAGCATTTCGGCAGGTATTTCAACGTTGGATTCTTTTGCACGTTCCAAAAGAAACATATATCTTTTCTGTACGGAATTCAGTTCATATATACTGCTGTCTATTAAGTATGGGTCGAGGGCATAATCAAAGTTGGAGTAGGCAGCGGCAAGAGCGTTTCTTGTACTTTTAAGTTCGGATAAAAGATATTTCTCTTCATAGTTGACACTTGTTTTTCTTTTTTTCATGGTACTTATCCTTTCTCTGATGTAAAAAGTATACACAGAAAAAAGCTAAAATATACAATCGAAGGCACAAAAAATACAATATATATGTCAGAAAAAAATATTTTTTTAATCAGTTGACGTATGAAAAAATATGGTATATCGTATCAGTTACACACAAACATGTGTGTCTGAAATTCAGAAATTTCTAACTGCAGTGGATTACCGGAGGTGATAAGCCATTATTGGTTTATTTCTGGGAGTCTTAATCATAACATCAGTTGTTTATGATGTCTTTTACACTATAATTCCCAATTATCTGATTTTAATAGGTTATGGCATGCTGATTCCCTATGTAGTGATTGTGAATGGACCGGGGGAAATACCATTTATTTTAATTAGGATAATTACAGTTACGGCAGTATTGCTGATTGTATATTATGTTGGCGGAATAATGGCAGGTGACGTTAAATTACTTGGACTGATAAGTGGATACTTATGCGGCACAGATGTAATAAAGTACATTATTTTGGTATTTTATTTTGCAGCATTCATCGGTATTGTCAAAGTTCTGATGAACTTAATCATTGACAGGGAGACTCCCAAGAAGATAACAATTAAATTTTCATGCCCGATTTTTCTGGCATATCTTGTACTTTTTATTACGAAAGGAGGTATCAGGTGAAAGAAAGAGTGTGTTGCGTATATGATACAGACGAACGTTATGCCGTTAAATTAACAGAAGCAATGAACCGCAGTGATAAGGTCCCATATAAAGTTATGGCATTCAGCTCCGAAGAGGCATTGCTGGATTGCAACAGAAATTGTGAGATAGAAATGCTTTTGACAGGTGAGAATATTGATGCACAGGTAATATCGGAAATCAGATCTGCCCATATATATACATTGGGAGAAGGCACCGATGACACCGGCAACAATTTTATTAACAAATATCAGTCAACAGAGCGGATAATCACATTGATTTTTGCAGGAATGAAAGATTCGGGGACCGGATGCAATGATGTTAAAGGTGCTGTTACCGTAGTGTATTCTCCATCTTCCTGCTGTTTTAAAACAACAGTTGCACTGGCATATTGCAGACAACAGTCAGCCCATAAGAAAGTATTGTTTATAAGTTTTGAAGAGTTTGCAGGACTGGACAGCTTTTTTGAAAGGCAGGAAAAAGATTTATCGGAAGCATTATATTATTACATATCCAAAGGAAACGATAAGATATCCAAAATAGTTGAATGTATCGGAACCGGAAGGGATTTTGATTATCTTTATCCTGCAGGTTGTCCTGAAGACGTGGGTATTATTTCTGCGGAAAAGTTATTTGAATTTGTGGAGGTAATTGCACGTTCAGGAATCTATAAAGAGATTGTTGTGGATATGGGTAATCTCTGTAATAATCCGTTTGAATTTATAAGCCGCAGTAATAATATCCTAATGCCGGAGGCCATCGGTAATGTGGGAAAAGAGAAGCAGCAGAAATTTATGGATTATCTTGCAAAAAGCAGATTTAAAAATATAAGTAACAGGATTCATATTATCAGGCTGCCCTTCAGGCAGAATCTTTTCGGAGCTTCAATAACGGCAGATATGGTTTCCGGCGATGAAATTACAAAAGCACTGCAGGAAGTGAGTGTTATATGAATGAAGAGATAGCAAATTATATAAGAACACAGATACTTTTGAGAACGGATCCGGGACATGATATCGGGGATGATGAACTGTCTGCCCTGATAAATCGGATACTGATAGAAATAAAAAGTAAATATATAATCAATGTCATTGACCGCATGAATATAGCAGCTTTTCTGATGAATGACATTAAGAAACTTGGAATATTACAAGAGCTTCTGGAGGATGACACTATAACTGAGGTTATGGTAAATGGATATAACAATATATTCTATGAAAGAAGCGGACACATATTAAAATGGGACAAGCAGTTTGAGTCAAAGGAAAAACTTTGTGACATAGTGCAGAGAATAGCAGCTAAGTCAAATAAGATTATCAATGAAAGTGTGCCTATTGCAGATACAAGGCTTGGCGATGGCTCAAGAGTCAATATTGTATTAAATCCTGTCGCTATTGATGGCCCTGTGGTAACAATAAGAAAGTTTTATAATACTCCGTTATCCATGGACAGGATGATTGAACTAAATTCAATTACCGGGGAAGCAGCGGATTTCCTGAAAGAACTTGTAGAAAATAAATACAATATATTTATAAGCGGAGGGACGGGGTCAGGCAAAACAACCTTTCTTAACGCACTTTCAAATTATATTCCATCCGACGAACGTATAATTACGATAGAAGATTCGGCAGAATTACAACTGTCGGGAACTGATAACCTTGTAAGGCTTGAAGCAAGAAATGCTAATATTGAAGGTAATAATGAAATTTCTATAAGAGAATTAATTAAAGCCTCGCTGAGAATGAGACCTGACAGAATTATTGTCGGAGAGGTCAGAGGAGGCGAGACAATAGATATGCTTCAGGCGATGAATACAGGACATTGTGGTTCCATGAGTACGGGTCATGCAAACGGACCTGAAGATATGATGGTACGTCTTGAGACCATGGTGCTGCTTGGAATGGATATACCATTGAAGGCTGCCCGAAATCAGATAGCCTCAGCTATTGATATAATAGTTCATCTCGGAAGACTTAGAGACAAGTCAAGAAGAGTTATCAGCATAAGCCAGGTTGGGAAGAAGGTTTCAGACAATATAGTTTTGACACCGATATATGAGTTCCTGGAAGAAGGTGAAGATGAGAAAGGAAAAATCAAAGGTTCGCTTAAAAGAACAGATAGGAAATTTATCAAAAAAGAAGAATAGCTTAAATGGAATTTTATTTATAAGATGGATTTTTGAAGCAGTGGTAATAGTAAGTTTAACAGGATATCTGTTTTATAATTCGGCAAAAGCTGTATTTATTATATCCCCGTACATTATTTTGCATATATGGCTCAGAAACAAAGCCTATATCGTCAAATGCAGGGAAAAGCAGATTGCATCATTTAAAGATGGAATACGATTTGTAAATAACAGTATGCATGCAGGTTATTCCATTGAGAACTCATTTAAGGAAGCTCTTATCCAGATGGAACAGGTATATGGTAAAGATGATGATACCTACAAGGGATTCAAAAAAATTGTAGGAAGAATTATGTTAAATATTCCTATAGAACAGGCTTTTTATCAATATGCCGTTGAATCCGGGACGGAAGAGATACTCAAATTTGCCAAACGTTCGGGTGGAAATATGTCACATATAATAAATAATACCGCTAATATAATCACAGAAAAAATCAGTCTTAAGCAGGAAATAAGTACTGTGATTGCCGGCAAAAAATTTGAACAGATGATATTAAGTGCTGTTCCGGCAGGAATAATATTGTATATGAGAGTATCTTCCTTTGGGACTATTGAAAAACTTTATGGAAATCTGTTTGGGATAATTGTAATGTCTGTATGTCTTTTTATCTATATCGTTTCTGTAATTATCGCATCACGGATATCATCAATTAAAATATAGCTATGAAGAAAAATAAAATACTGATTTTTATTGTTATCGTAACAGCTATTGTGGCTGTTATCAGGACAGTTTCTGCACAAAACCGGGTTAAGCAGTTAAAAAGAGAAGAATATGGCGGAGGTGACAGGGAATATTCTCTCGTTATGGAGAAAGATGGCAGAGACTGTGAAGTTAATCTTACAGTTAATCCGAAAATACCGGATGAAGCTGAACTTAATAAAATGTTTGAAGACATTTATGAAAATATACTGACTAAAATAGTGGGAGGTAATAACTCGCTTTCGGAAGTAAAGGAAAATCTTGATTTTACATATAACACAGAAAGCGGAATAACTATACAATACTTTCTTGATGACTACAGTGTAATTAACGGTTTTGGAGAAGTTAATAATAAAAGCCTGCAATCTCCTGAAAAGGTTGATATATCGGTTGAACTGCGATATGAAGATAAGTATAAGACATATAAAATTCCTGTAGTTGTATTGCCGAAACAAATAACGGAAGAAGAACAGATAAATACTGAACTTAGTAACCGCATTAACAGTGAAGATACAAACAGTGATTATGTAAAACTTCCGGAAGAAATAGATGGCAAAAAAGTTATATTCTATGAAAAAAAGAAAAAAATACTCCCATATTTCTTTGCAATGTTTCTTATCATTGCATTTCTGATTTACTACTACAAAATATATAATCCCAAAATAACTAAAGAAAAAAGAGACAAATTATTGATAGCTGACTATCCGGAGATTGTTTCAAAACTATCTCTGCTTATGGGTGCGGGAATGAGCACTTATAATGCACTTATTAAAATAACGGAAGATTACAAAAAAACAGGCAAAACAAAACCGGCATATGAACTACTTTCCGAATGCCTTAACAGAATATCTTCAGGAATTACGGAGACAGATGCGTATATGGAATTTGGTAAAAGATGCAATGTTATGTGTTATATAAAGCTGGGTAATCTTCTGGCACAAAACATAAGTAAAGGAACGGATAATATTTTTCAGCTATTAAAAGAAGAAACAGAGAAAGCGTTTGAAGACAGAAAAGCTTTGGCAAAAAAACTGGGAGAGGAAGCAGGAACCAAACTACTTTTGCCGATGACGATGATGTTATCAGTTGTTCTGATAATAATTGTGATACCGGCATTTATGTCATTTTAGGAGGAAATTATATGAACAGAGTAAAAAGATTTATAAAAGACGAAGGCGGAATGGGCGTTGTAGAAGTTATTCTAATAATAGTTGTCCTTATAAGCCTTGTATTGATTTTTAAAACACAGATTACCGCCGTTGTAAAAAGTATATTTATAAAAATAACTAACGGTGTGGCAGGCATTTAATTTGTTATAAACCCCGGATTAGGAGAATGATTATGAGAAAGATAAAAGGCAGCGTAACTCTTTTTGTGGCTATGATATTTCTATTGGTTATTACTGTAATTATGACCGTTATCACATCAGCCAGAATTCAAGGCGCAGGAATAATGGTAAGTACATCGGTATCTTGTTCTTTAGATTCCGTATTTGCCGGATATGATAATGAATTATTCGATAAATTCGGGGTTTTACTTTTTAAAGGAGAAGATAAAGAAACTGTGATTTCGCAGCTTAACGGATATCTCAAAGATAATATAGAGAATACAACAGGATTGGATTTGTATGAAATAGAGTTAAAGGGAATAGAGCTAGAGTCTTTAACCAATATAACCGAGTATGGAGGCCTTTTATGGTTTGAAGAAGCTGTTGAGTATGAAAAGTATGCCAAGGTAATTAATATGGCAGCTGATTATCTTAATATTGAAGATTCCGAGGAACAGACTGAAGCAATCCAAAAAACATTGGATGAAATGGAACAGATATCTGATATGTCGGAATATATAGACGGCAGATTACAGGAGATGATAGCACTGGTATATGGATATGAGATAAATAATGGACGTGTGTCTATTAACGACTTCAAAGACAACTATATTATCCAGTTAGCTTTAAAAGACAAAATATATAATGATAAATACAGGATGTTCTGCAATAAATTTTTTTATATGGATGAACAACTGAAAAAGATAAAAATATATATGGCAGATAATCAATATGACAAAGCCGAAAATCTTAAGCTGGATTTTGAAAACAAGTTAAGCAGCATTATATCAACTATAAAAAGACTGGAAACACTTTTAGGCATAGTCGGGGATTGCTGCACAGAAATAGAAACCCGGGCTGATAATGTGAAACAGTATGTAACGGAATCCAAGGATTTATTAGGAGATGAAATTACTGAAAGTTTCTGTACAGAGATGGATTCGTTAAAAAATTACAGAGAAATACTTAAAGAAAATGTGTGTGATATCCTGACATTTGAAAAAACACTGGAGACTGATAAAGCCATTTTAATTGAAATGGGATCTTTAGTACGAAATATGTCAGATGAGACTGATTATAAGTATCTTATGGAGTTGTCTGAAGGATACGATTGCGATGGTCTCGCTATCAATATAGATAACTTCATACAGAGAAAAAAAGGAAACAATTTGTTTAAGTCATTAAAAAAGCTGTTTTCACAGGGAATATTGGGCCTTGTACTGCCTGAGGGTGACACTATATCAGGCAGACACATAAGTCAGACAAAACTGCCTTCAACTTATATTACAGGTTCTGACAAGGACTATTATAAGCATGATAATAATACAACAACATTGGCAAAAGACATAATATACGGCGAATATGTAATGGATAATTTTAACTCATATACAGATAAAAAAGAAGGAACAGTACTTAACTATGAAGTGGAATACATAATAAACGGAGAACAGTACGATGCAGCCAATCTTTATGAAACAGTTAAAAAAATCGCAGCAATAAGAAGTGTAGGAAATTTTGCCTGCATAATGACAGATCACGAGAAAAGAAAGCAGGCGGAAGAATTGGCAGAAATAACATTTGGCTGGACGAATGTAAGACCGCTTATTGCAGCTATGAAATATGTGTATCTGTATATGTGGTCGTATGCTGAAGGTCTTGCGGATGTAAAGGCACTATTGTCAGGTTATAAGACGGGTCTTATTAAGACAAAGGATAAGTGGCAGGTAAGTTATACGGATTTTCTGACATTGAACCTGGAAATAGACGAAGATGTCTACAAAAGCGGATTAAGTTATGAAATGTATTTACGGGCATTGCTTATGCTTAAGGACAAAACAATAAAATCATCAAGAACAATGGATTTAGTTGAATTATGGGAAAAAGCAAATGGAAATAAAGATTTTAGTATAAGAAATTATATTTATGGTATAAGCGGAAAAATATTATATACAGTTAAAGGCCTTAACAAGGAATATATTTATTCTTTTGGTCAGACATATTAAGAGAAAGGCGGTATAAGATGCTCCCTGTCAAAAAAATAAGAATATTAATGCAGAAAGATTATAAACAAAGAAAAAAACTCCATATAAAAAAACGACAGGGAGTGCCTTATACCGCTTTTTCAATTAATGCAAGTCTTACACTTGAAGCAGCACTTGTTTTACCTGTATTTCTCGCAGCTCTGGTTGCAGTGGTATTTTTTTTACAGGCGATACAAGTCCAGTCAAGATTACAACAAAGCCTTTACAATCAGGTGAAAAAAGTATCCGGATATGCTTATTATATGAATATTGCCGATATGTCGGAACAGGTAGAACAGATTATGCAGGCCGAATATGTAAAATATGCGGTAATTAATGAAATTGGCAGGGATTACCTCGAAAACTCAGTTATTACAGGAGGAAGCAGCGGAATACATATAAATTTCTTAGTGGATGCCAAGAAAGGAATTCTGGATGCAGAACTGGACTACAGTATGGATATACCGTTTAATCTTTTAGGATTTCCTTCAATCAGGTTTTCATCAAGACTAAGATGCCATACCTGGATAGGAAATACAAGCGGGGATGAAGTCCAGAGCAGCGATGTGGTATATGTAACTGCTAATGGCGAAGTGTACCATTTATACAGTGACTGCAGCTATCTTGTATCATCAATAAAAAATTGCAAAGGTACAGAAATTGCGGATAAAAGAAACAGCAGCGGTGAAAAATACAGGCCATGCCAATTATGTTGTAAAGACAATGAAGAACCGGTTACTGCATTCTATACAGATTATGGAAACCGATATCACAGTCAGAGTTTATGCAGTAACCTTCACAGCAATGTATTTTCTGTGGATAAGGAAACAGCACAAGAAAATTACAGATTGTGCAGTAAATGTGAAAAGAGGAAATGATATGGTAAATGGAATAATTATGACAGTGCTTACAATAGAGTCAATTTCGGATATTAAAACAAAAAGTATGTCATGTGTAAGACTGACAATATATTTTTTAATGGCTCTGTTGGGAAATCTTATATTTGGTTATCAGTCAGTTATATCAATGGCAGGAGGAATAGCAATTGGCATTATTGTTCTGATATATGGTCTTATAACAAAGGAAGGAATAGGATATGGTGACGGAATAATGTTTATGTGCCTTGGAACAGTACTTGGGGCTTCACAAAATCTCAGGTTATTATTTTTATCCTTAATATGTGCAACGGCAGCAGGCTGTATTTATGCTTTGGTATTAAAAAAAGGAATGAAAACAGAGATTCCGTTTATTCCGTGTATATTATGCAGTTATATTTTTATGACAGCATTGAGGGTATTCGTATGAGAGCAAAAGGAATGTTTACAGTAGAAGCAGCATATATTTTTACTTTTATTATGGTAATTATATACGGAATATTTCAGATAACCTTTTATCTTCATGATGTGATTGTAGGCAACAGCAGCAAGATCCAGGCGGGAATACGCCTTTATGAAGCAAAAGCCTTTTATTATGATGCGAAGAAGGAAAAGATAGATTACAACCAGATTATTTTGAAACCGGTTATAAAAGAACCATCTTTTGATAATGAAACAGAGGAAATTAAAAAGCGTATGGTGAATTATTATGAGTCCCATATTCTCTCAAGGCATTATCAATATAGTGCGGATAATTTAGAGGATGTTATATCTGTACAAAATAATGCGGCATTGGTAAGAAAGAGCGGAAGGGCAGTACAATTTATAGGAGAAAACTTAAGTAATTGAAATCAAAGGCATTATTGTAGACCAGTGTATTGAAGATTATGGAAGTGGTCTTAATTATAATCGTAAAAAGTGCATGGACTCCGTAAGTATGAAAAACAAATAGAAAGAGATGAGGAAATTGCTAAAGAGCTTCAAGACAGAAATAAATCCGTCAGAAGAACAGAAGGCTAAGATTCATAAGACGATAGGAACCTGTAGATATATTTACAACTTTTATCTTGCTCACAATAAAGGAC
>ERZ1504698.654-NODE-654-length-9423-cov-3.433177_pt1 | contig 9423 bp, 8 predicted proteins | sample MGYA00575737_ERZ1504698 | MGnify/ENA primary metagenome ERZ1504698 (study PRJEB39906, sample SAMEA3182068) | gut metagenome | biome: human; feature: gut; material: Stool; isolation source: human stools | place: Canada | collected 2013-11-18 ...
TGGATGGAGCTCTTTTCAATTAGAATACAGCGCACTTTTCAATTAGTATCTACACCTCTAATGAACATGGTTATGAATAGAAACATACTCACCTTTTTAAATGAATATGCGGAAATACCCGATCCGCAATATGCCATCATGTTGCGAGGCGCTTGGGGATGCGGCAAAACGTTTTTCATCCGCCAATGGATGGAGCAACTGAAAAGCAACAGAGAGGCGGACAAGTTAAAATGGCAGCCCATTTATGTGTCTTTATACGGTTTGACCACTACCCAGCAAATCACAGAACAAATCAACAAGGAAATATCCCCGTGGCTGTACAGCAAGGGAATGAAATTAGCTAAGAATGTATTAAAAGCCGCCTCGAAAATCGCTTTGAAATACGACATTGACGGTGATGGCAAGGATGAAGGAAGTGTAACCTGTGACTTGGACTCCATTTTGTTGTTGAAAGAAGAAAATTCCGAAATAAAAGGAAACAAGATTCTGATTTTTGACGACCTTGAAAGATGTGATGTAAAACTGGAAACCTTGTTGGGATACATCAATTACTTTTCGGAACATTGTAAATGCAAGGTCATCATCATTGGCGATGAGAACAAGATTTCCGAAAAAGAGGACGATAAGTGCAAGTTGAAATTCAAGGATTTCAAGGAAAAGACCATCGGGCGCACTTTCGAGATCAAAGTGAATATAGAAGAGACACTTGATTTTTTCATTGGCGAAATATCCGCCAACAACAGAAACCTATTGTCTGAAAACAAAGAGCTTATCATCAAGATATTCCAAGCCTCTAAATTCGATAATTTAAGAGTCCTTCGGCAATGTCTGAACGATTACCACAGGATAATCATGGCTTTGCCGGAACATTATCATGAATCTCCCAAATACAAACTTATCATAACATCACTATCGGCAAATTTTGTCGCCGTTTACTGCGAGTATAAGGGTGGAAATACCGAAATTGCGAGCCTGTTCAACAGCCTGTACAATATGTTCCCGGATAAAGAGAAAAATGAGGAGCGTGAAAAAATCCTCTCCAAATACCGTTTTATAGAGATAGGTAAGCGGTTGGATATTTTCAGTGATTTTATCGTCAATGAAATTGTCTGCTATCTGGAAAGTGGGTATTTTGACACAACCTATTTGCAGCAATACTTTGCTGCCGAAGACGTAAGTTTGAATAGTTGGGACTATCTGTATGATTATTGGAGACTGGATAACGAAGAATACGAGAAACATTACGAGGAAACGGTACGGTATTACTTTGCGGATAAAAGCGTTGATCTAAAAGAATTGTTTGTCATTATATCTATACTATCGGTTTTATATAGCGACAACCTTGTTCACGTATCCGAGGAAGACATCATTGCCCAAGGCAAGCACTCCATAGACAGGCTGATGGAAGGTATCAGCGATATGGAGGGTTTGTTGAGCTGTAACTCAAAGGTACATGCGGGTACAAGAAGGAATCATTCTAATATTGGTTCAGATCGAATTTTGAATGTACTGGTTGCGTATTTTCAAAAACTATTCGAGCAAAGATTTGAGAAATGTCCTAATAAAGTGTCTGCCATGCTGGAAAATCTGACGGATGAAACTTGCGAACGCCTGAATCTGGCATTGAATGATGCAATCCCGGTCAAACAGCGTCTTTATAGGGATACTTCAATATTCCAAGAGGCTGATGCGGACAAGGTTTCAAAAAGTATTTTGGGATTGTCTAACGAATCACGCAACACCTTTCTGCATTTTTTGCAGTCTCGTTATAAATATACCTCCTATGGCACTGAAATAGAAAACTTGAACGAATGCTGCCAATCGGATCTGCCCCAACTAAAATTAATCAATGAGAAATTAAAGACAGAAGCGGCAAATAGAAGATTGATAGAAAAGTATTCCATTAAGAAAATTACGAACCTGATAGATGAAATTACCGCAAAAGTGAAATAGCTATTCCCGTTCATCCTCGAAAGCAATGGTCTGGCAAGGGATATGCCGATGATGAACTTCGTCCCGTGCGCCAAGGTGTCAACGCAAGACAGTGAAATCCCTTTCACCCACGTTAGGGATTGCAGGGAAAAGTCCACAGCATAGCGAGGACTTGCAATGGAAAGCCTGACCCGAAGGGGAACGCCCAAACAACCATCCGCAAAAACTGCTTTTAAGCATACCTTGAAAAAAGGAAGACCGAATATTCCGAAGTTTCGTCCTTATGATATATATTTGTAATTGAACGGAAAAAATAGCTGCATATCAAGGCTTGAAGCGAAGATTACAGCGAAAAAGCAAATCACTACCTATTTTTGAAAAGAATTGCATTTATGGAAAAATACAAAGTAGATTATAGTGAGTTTTCTTATTTTAAAGGCATAACGATAGATTTTGATTCTTTAGAAGAAGGTCTTGATTATGCCCAAAGACATAATATCAAAGATGTTTAAGTCCGCTCTGAAAAGAATGATATAAAAAGAGTTGTAAACTTTGATTATCTAAATAGGCGGGATTTTATACAAACATTTCATTGGATCGTTTCTCTTTCTAAAAGGTCGAACATTACTGGATTATATCATCTTTCAAAACTGAAAGATTTCCGTTGGGGAGTAGATAATAATTTTGACTTGGATTTATCTCTTTTTCCAGTATTAGAGAAAGTCAATATCAGTTATGATGCAAAAATCAGTGGTTGGGAAATGCTGCATCAATTAAATTGGCTTCAGCTAAGTAAAGTTAGGACAGACAACCTTTCATTTTTAGAAAAGACCATTAGTTTACAGTATTTGCGTATTATCGGAGGTTCATTTACTTCGATCGAAGGTTTGGAAAAGTGTGTCAATCTAAAAACTCTTTTTCTACAAAGGTGTACGGCTCTCACAAACCTAAAACCAACAATCGCAAATTTGTATAATTTAGAGAGATTGAATTTGGAAGCATGCCGAAAAGTCAGTGTAGAAGAACTCAAAGGCATTGCTGTCAGATATATATCAGTAATTTGAAAAATATTGGGAGCAAAAATGAAAATACCCATCACAATCCTGCTTTTAGCAAGCCTGTTTGCCGCAAGTTGCGGAGAGCCGCCCATGCCGCCGAGCGACGAGGAAATGATACGCCACTTCGCCACGCACGAGGCGGCGTTCCGCAAGGTGTATGAAATCATGTCAGAGAGTTCAGAAGGCAGTTTCCACTATCCGCCGCTTTCTCCGGAAGAGGTCATTATACTTGATCCAACAGAGCAAAGCGATACATCCCATGAAACGAATGACGAACAAGACCTTCCGGTATATGGGCTGCTGAAGCCAGACCGACTCCAGCTCGATTCCTTGTTGTCAGAGATTGGATGCGGTCTTGTCCTTGTTGACCGCAGGGAATGGGAAACGGCGGATTCGGTATATGTGAGCCTCGTTATGCCGTACTATTCCCACGGCATCGTGGACGCAGGAACATCCAAGAGTTTCGTTTACGATCCCGGATTGAGAAGCCGCCGGAAAATCCGTATCACCGAACACGGCGACCTGAACGAGATTTACCGAAGGACATACAACGACACCACGCTGTACAAGCCCGTCAAGGAAGGCTGGTACATCAAGTTAGACCATTCACGATAACCTGAAATGATGAACGCATGAGAGCTTTCTCGCCTTATTCCTTCCGCTCGTCCTCGAAAGCGATGGTCTTGGCAAGGAATATGCCGATGACGAACTTTGCCCCATGCGCTATCAGCTTGCGCCGCAGCGCTATGAAAGTAGCTCCGGTAGTAAGCACGTCGTCCACGAGCAAGACGCACTTTCCCCTGAACCGTTCGGGATGGAACTCCAGATTGGCGGTGCGGTCTCCGTTTCCGTGCGTGCCCTTGTATTGCGCCCGGTCATAAGCGACGGTTATCGCCCCGTACCCGTCGGCAACTCCCATGTCCGCCGAGAGCTTGCGGCAGAACGCCTCGTACCGGGTGCGGTGTTTCTCCCGTGTGGATGCCGGGACGGGAATCAGCACGGCACGGTGCCTGTTCTCCTGAATCGCCCGGATGCGACTGGCGGCGATTGAGAAGAGCTTGACGAAAAGGTCGGTCTGCTCGCCGCTCTTGAAACGCCAGACGGCGTTCGACACCTTCTTCCCCTCGAAGGTGATCTTGTCGTTCCGCCGGACGGGGCAATAGTCATAAAGGTACAAACACAAGCTGCCGTCCAAGCGGAAGAAACCCTGAAAGCGGTTGTCGAGCGGAAAGAACGCCTTGCGGAAGTCATTGAAGAAAGTGAATACAAGGATATTGTTCCAGAAACGTGCCTCGTCCTCGCTGCCGGAATCGAGCCTGTACATGAAGCCCGCCAAGTTCCCGCTCTCGTACAAGCCCATGCCGATGGTCAGGCGGCTGTTGAAGTCGGTCTGGCTGACGATGTACCAGCCGCACCGGGCGAAATGCTCCTCGTAGCCGGAACGGGTCTCCAAAAGGAAATAGAACTTGCCGTCGTCCTCGAAACGGATGACGTACTCGCAGCGCAGGCGGCGTGCGATCTTGCCCAAGATGCGGCTCTCCTCCTCGATGACCGCAGGAGTGGCAAGGAAGGTGTATTGAGCGATAAAGACAGCCTCGTCCATAGTGATGATGTTTGGTCGGTTACAAATATGCGAAATGTCCGGCACACGGCAAGCGGAAAGGGCGGAAAATATGCGGAAGGGCGTGCGGATATGTAGAGCTTCTCCCTGCTTTTCACCGCCCGGAACGTGACAAGGCTACAAACGTGAAGCAAAACGAGGACAAGCGGTACGGTTTTGATACACGGACATATACAGACCGGTATATTTGCAGGGAAGTATAACAATAAAAACGTATCGGGACAATGGAAATAGTAAGCATCGAGAGAAAGACCTTCGAGGAGATGAAGGAACGGTTCGGCTGCTTTTCGCAGCACGTGAGGGAACTTTGCGCCCGCTACCGCCCGCCCGAAAAGATGAACTGGATGGACGGGGCGGACGTGTGCGAGAAATTAGGCATCAGCAAGCGGACATTGCAGACCTACCGTGACCGGGGGCTGCTGCCGTACAGCCAGATCAACCACAAGATTTACTACCGGACGGAGGACGTGGAGGCGTTCGTGGAAGCCATGAGCCGGGAAATGACGGAGGACGAGTGAGATGGAAGTGATCACAAGGGACACGGAAGAGGTACGGGCATACTTCGAGGCACTGGAGGAAGGCATGAGGTACCTCGACACGGTAACGGCGCACTTCCGCCCGGCGATGAACGGCGAGGTCTATCTCACGGGCGAGGACGTGTGCAGGCTGCTGCACATCACGCCGAGAACGTTGCAGGACTACCGCACGCAACGGCTGGTCCCGTACATATCGCTGCCGGGCAAGACGCTTTACCGCCAGTCGGATCTGCTGCGTATGCTGGAGGAGAACTACGTGGACATGCGCCCAAAGCGCAAACGGGGGAAAAGTCCAACATAAACGCACGGGGGTGTGCATCGGGAAATGCAGCAAAGGCAGGGACACCGCATCGGAAGTTCCTGCCTTTGCCGCATTCTGCACCGGGGAAAGGCGTCAAGCCGTTTCCCGGAGGGAGCGGCGCACCCGCTTCCCGTCCTGTTTCCTGTCCTTCTTCTCCAGCACGCTCCGCTGCATGGCGGCGAGGTTGCCGGAGATCGCCCGGAAATCGGAGCTTACCATCCTGTTGGTCACTTCGGCGTAGATCTGGGTGGTGGAAATGTGCTTGTGCCCGAGTATCTTGGAGAGCGCCTCGATGGTGCCGCCGTTGCAGAGATAGACGGTCGTGGCGAAGGTGTGGCGGCTCAGGTGGAAGCCGATCTCCTTGTGGATGCCGCAGGCTTTGGCTATCTGTTTGAGGTGGGTGTTGCACACGCTGTTACTGGGCATGGGAAAGACAAGGTCGCCCCCGGCAAGCCCCCTGTACCTCTCTATCAGCTCCTTGGCAATCTCCATGAGGGGAACGTTGCTCGATACACGGGTCTTGGTGCGCCGGGTGATGATCCATTCCTCGCCGTCGAAGTCCATGCGCTGTATCTTGTCATGGGTGAGCGTCTTTATATCAATGTAGCTAAGCCCGGTGAAACACCCGAAGAGGAACATGTCCCGCACGAGGTTGGTCTGTTTCTTGACGAACACGGCGTTAGCCAAGGTGCGCAGCTCCTCTTCCGTAAGGTAGCCACGGTCGGTCTCCTGCATTTCAAGGCTGTACTCGCTGAAGGGGTCGGTGCGGACGATTCCACGCCGCCACGCCTTGTCGGTCAGGCTGAGCAGGGGCATGGTGTATATCCAGAGGGTGTTGGCACTCAGCCCTTTCTCCACCCGCAGGTACTTGTCGAAATCGGTGATGATCTCCTTGGTCAGCTCCTTGTAAGCCATGTCGGTGCGCTTCTTCTTCTCCCAAAGGAAGGTCTTGAAATGGTTGTAAACAGCCAGATACTTGTTGTAGGTGGACTTGGCTCGCTGCCCTTTCTCGACCATCGCCCCGAACTCCCGGTTCATGTTCCCGAAGTCTTTGAGGATGCAGTTCTCCATCACGCCGACACCGAGGAAGGCGTTGCGCAGCTTCTCGGCGGTAACGAAATCCTCTTCCCGGAGGATGCGGTGGTAGTGGTTGGTGAGCCGGGCGGAGACCTCCTTCAGTTGCCCGTTTATCTCGTTTGCCTCGGCGGACTTGCCTTTCGCCTTGCCGTTCTCCCAGAGGTCGGGAGTGACGAACAGCTTGGTTCCCACCGCCTTGTCATCTCCGTCAACGGAGATTTTCACCATGATAGGGGCTTTACCGTCCCGGGTTCTCACTGCGGATCTCTTGATGTAGAACGAGGTCGCAAACGTACTTCTCTTTGTTTCCATAACTCTAAAATTTTCGTTTCTAAAGGTAGTTACTTATTTCTTACCAAGAGCTATGCAAAACAAGGCAAAGCGATGAAACAGAACTCGTTATGCCGCATATACCTCGTTTCGGAACCGGTAGCTGTTTAGTAGCCGAACTTTGTCCGAAAGGGGTGTTTTCAGGCATTTTATGCCGAAGCCTGCTTCAACTCGCCCTGCATACAAGATGCTGACCTGCATTTATTTATGTAGAACTTTGCTTTTCTTTGCGCCTTATGCCGATTTTTGTCTAAAAAATATCCAGCTTGAAACAAATGATTAGGATATTGATACTCTACAGAACCTACTACATATATTTTCCAATGGTATAATTTTGATAAAATGGTTTTAAACAGAATTATCCAAAACCTACTACATTTTTTCAAATCATCAGTTTTAAAATATTTATCTAATTCAAATCCATTATGGCTCACATTATACCAAGCATCATTGTAGAAATAAAAGGTTTCATCCTTTCTTGAAAGGTATTTATAAAATGCATACTGAAAGAGTTGATTACCCAGTCCTCCTTTGAACACTACTATTTTCATAAATAAACTATTTAAATATTCTTACTATTTTAACCATTATTGCAAGCCCCTTTTTTACTAAAAATCTTATCCAATGATTATTAAATAAAAAAAGAGCGTTTTCAATAAATTCTTCTCCCAAACAGGATAAACACTGATAATCATTGACAATATAAGCTGGGAGTAGATCTTTAAGCACTTTTTCGCGTTCTTCTTTTATCCGGTTGTTATCACTGCTGGCTCCTCTGGGATTACATATCACAATAACATTGTTATACGCAGCCACACTATGCCCACCTAAAACGATTGATTGTAAATAGAATTTCCAGTCTGATACTATTTTTAAAGATGTATCATAATAATACTTTTTTAATAAAGAGGCCCTTATAAAGCAACTTTGATGAGGTATGGTAGTTATATAAAAATGCAGAAGATTATATCTTCGAGGTAATACACTGCGTGATACTATTTTATTATGTTCATTAACATGTAAATCCTGACCAACTATTATATCTGCCACATGATTAAAGTCCATGACCTGTTTCAATATAGATGAGGAACAAAATTTATCACCTGCATTGATAAAATTACAATATTCTCCATGCGAATAAGCAATTCCTTTATTCATCGCATCATAAATTCCCTTATCCGACTCACTCACCCAATAAGCGATTTTATCCGCATACTTTTTTATTACATTAACCGTTCCATCCGTACTTCCACCGTCAATGATGATATACTCAATATTCAGATAAGTTTGGTTAATGACGGAAAGAATGGTTTGTTCAATTGTTAAAACTGCATTATAAGAAACAGTTATGACAGAAATTAGGGGATAATTCATATTGTTTTTCATTTCACTTCAGCCAAATTCCTTTAGCCGTACCATTTATCATCTTCAATATCTGCACTCTTCCAATAAAGGCCTGCAAAATAAATACCGTAGTAGGAACTATCAGTATACCTTCTATACCATAATACTTACAACAATACTTCATCAACGGAATAGAAACCAAAGCAAATGACAAATAAATGATTAGTTGCAAACGTATTTTGCTCGTTCCATTAATAAGAAACATATACATATTTCCTCCCGTCTGACATAATACATATATTGCCATACAAAATGATAATGAAAAAGATACAGCTACAGAATCACCAATCCAAAATTTATATAAGAGATCAGAACTCAGTACCATTAAAACTAAAATAGGAATACATAACAACCATAATTTCTCCAGTTTTTCTAGCGTACCACGCATCCAATTATAATCTCTCTTAATATAAGCATCAGTAAATGCTGACCAAAACGGAGTCAAAATAATATTTGCAGCCATGTTAAGTACATTAAAATACTTATAAGCAATATTATATTGCGTAACTGCTTCTGGGCCTTGCACTCTTGACAAAATGATATTAGTAAGTTGAAAAATAAAAAGCATAGAAAACATAACAACAAAAAACTGTCCACCCAGACCAACAACACTCCGCACCAACGAAAAGCGAACGTCACGCAACGAAGGGGCTACAATCTTGTATTTTTTAGTTTGATACACAATAATAGAAACAATTAAAAGAAACAGGCACGGTATAGCTGAAAAAGAAACAGCCAAAGCACTCAGACTTCCCTTTGTGGTTTTAGTCAATACATAGACACAAGCAAAAGCCAGTACCTGACCACTTGTACTTATAAGCGAAGCTAAAGCAGGCTTTTGATCTGCCGTCAGCATGGTAGTAAAGACACTTGCCACAATGTTCAGGCAAAAGAAGCATGCCAACAAACCGAAAACCAGACTCAGCTCATCCTTATAAACAGGATCAATATTTAAAATACGACTCCAATCCAAATAATTATTCACCACCAAGGTTATCAATAAAATTACGGAAAAGAGCAAGAAGAGCACTGCATATGTAGTACTGACATATTCTTTTGCCAACTTCATATCCCCTTTTGCTTTTGCCTCAGCAAAACGATTACGAAATCCGTGGGCAAACCCCAAATCAAAATAAGACAGCCAGGCAATAATGGAACTCAACG
>ERZ1504698.718-NODE-718-length-8761-cov-5.621985_pt1 | contig 8761 bp, 8 predicted proteins | sample MGYA00575737_ERZ1504698 | MGnify/ENA primary metagenome ERZ1504698 (study PRJEB39906, sample SAMEA3182068) | gut metagenome | biome: human; feature: gut; material: Stool; isolation source: human stools | place: Canada | collected 2013-11-18 ...
ATAACTATAGTATCCGGCAGAATATCCCCCCGCCATAATATGTGAGAACTGTACGGACATGCAGGTGTCTTCCACTCCGGGCAGTACTTGCGCTTTTTTCCATGCTTCTTTTTCATAAGCGCGGACATCTCCGTCAAATGTTTCCCGGCGGGTGTACCATGCCATATCCAGCAAGCCGAAACTTACTTGACGCAGGCAGGCATAGGCCACATTGAAATTGGATGCATCTACAATTTTTTGGATCAGTTCGGCAGGAATGGGTTCTCCCGTTTGATAATGTCTGGCGAATGTATTGAGAAATTCTTTTTCTGTGGCGAAATTTTCCATAATTTGTGATGGAAGCTCCACAAAATCCCAATATACGCTGGTACCACTCATGGTTGAATAGGTGGTATTGGCAAACATTCCGTGCAAGGCGTGTCCGAATTCGTGTAGAAAAGTGTTTACTTCTGAGAAAGTCAGCAATGCCGGTTTCCCAGCCGATGGCTTGGTGAAGTTCATGGTAACGGATACGTGGGGACGGCTGTTGACTCCGTTTTCTATCCACTGCTCCTTATAGCTGGTCATCCATGCACCCGAACGTTTTCCGGCGCGGGGGTGGAAATCTGTATAAAGTACAGCCAGGAAACTTCCGTCTTTGTCGAATACTTCATAAGCTTTTACATCGGGATGATAGACCGGAATTTCTTTATTTTCTTTAAATGTGATGCCATACAGACGGGTAGCCAGACCGAATACACCTTTCTCTACTTGGCTCAGCTCAAAATAAGGACGCAGCTCTTCTTCATTCAGATTGAATTTCTTATTTTTCAGCTTTTCTGAATAATAGGCCCAATCCCATGGCATCAGCTGGAAGTCATTGCCTTCCATTTCGCGTGCCAATGCTTCAACTTCTGCCACTTCCTTTAGGGCGGCAGGGGTATAGGCATCCAGTAATTGGTTGAGCAGTTTGTATACGGCATCACTCGTTTCGGCCATGCGCTTTTTCAGTTTATACTCGGCAAAAGTGGAGAAGCCTAGTAAATGAGCCAGTTCCATGCGAATGTTTACCAATTGCTTGATGATGTCCACATTGTTGTATTCGTTATTGTGTGTACATTGGGTATTATAAGCCATATAGACTTCTCTGCGCAGTGAACGGTCATCACAATATTTCATGAAAGGAACAAAACTGGGAGCATCCAATGTAATGATGCTGCCTTCTTTTCCCTTATCCTTTGCTGTTTGAGCATAACTTTCCAATGAACTTTCGGGTAATCCTTCCAATTGTTTTTCCGTCAAAGCCAATTCGTAGTTATTTGTTTCTTTCAACAGATTCTGAGAAAAACGTAAGGTCAATATGCTTAATTCGGTATTCAGTTGGCGGAACTTTTCTTTTGCCTCACCGGTCAGGTTGGCACCGCTTCTTACAAAACCATCGTATGTCTTTTGCAGCAGTTGGGCGTCTTCACCTTTCAGTTGTAACTGGTCTTTTTGTTCGTATACGGCTTTTATACGAGCAAAAAGTTTTTCATTCAGACTGATGTTGTTGCTGTGTTCGGACAGTACGGGCATCATTTTTTCTGCCAATTCCTGCATCTCGTCACTGTTTTCGGCACTCATCAAATTGCCGAAAACAGTAGTTACGCGGTCTAGCAACGCACCTGATTTTTCCAAAGCAACAATGGTATTTTGGAAAGTCGGTGCTTCGGGATTATTGACAATTGCATCAATTTCCTCATTTTGTTCTTTCATTCCTTCCAACAAGGCAGGTTCATAATGTTCTATCTTGATAAGATGGAACGGAGCCGTGTCATGAGGGGTGTTATAGGGTTTTAAAAATGGATTTTTATTTTCAGTCATAGCACTATTTTATTTGACTTACAAATTTGCTAAAAAAAAGCATCACTATCCTCATTCTATTTACTTATTTAACAAAGTATATTAAATAGTTAGGTTAAAAATAAAAAAGCACAAGCAGAAATGCCTATGCTTTTCATTTTTATGGGGTTTTACCTGATTATTTATTCTTTTCAGTCAGTTTTTCCAACGCCGGAATGGAGATTTCCTTTCTGCTGAGTTGTACCAATCCCTGTTCCTGTAAATCATTCAGCACTTTTGACACATTGATTCGTGTCTCATCAATCAAACTCGCCAAATCCTCCATTTTGATTTTAAGGATTTTTTTCCCTTCGGGCTTCATGGAGCGCAGCACTAAAAAATTCAGTATTTTTTCTTCTGTATTACCTATGTGGCTGTTCCATAATTTTTCGTATGCCACTTGTGCTCTATTACTCAGAATATTTAAATAGTTAAGGCGGAAGATTTCGTAGTTGTTCAGTTCATTCAATACAAATAACTTGTCTATGGTAACTATGTTAATATCTGTACGTGCTTTGTAAGTCGCTGTATAGTTGGTTTGCATGCCGAATAATGAATAGGGCTCTATAACGAAAGGACTTCCAAAAGTTTCAAATAAGGCGTATGAATGTCGGTTATCGGTTGTTTGGGAGATTATCTCCCCATTTAAGAGAAAGATTAATTGAGTGCAAGGTGCACCTTGTTCCACAATGATATCATCGGCGTTGTATTTACGAAAATGTAGCTTTACCTTGCCTATGATATTGGTGAAGTCATTTTTACATAATCCCTGGAAGAGAGGGAGTTGTAAAAGTGTATCATACATTGTAATTTCCATAAGTTCTGTTGTTCGTTAAGTTATAGTTTAACATACAAAGGTAACGATAAAACGAGATTTATTATTTATAGGTGGAAGAACTTTTATTTTTTTTATTGTTTCTTACCGTCTCCTAATGTTTAAAAGCAGAATACTTGCGGACTGTATAAAAAATAAATATATTTGCATTTAAAAAAAAGGAGGAGTTTATGTTTGGATCATTTGATTTTCAAGAATTTTTAAGTGCGTTTATTGTGCTTTTTGCTGTCATTGATATTATCGGATCTATTCCTATTATATTGAATCTTAAGCAGAAAGGGAGAAATGTCAATGCTAATAAAGCTACCGGCATTTCTTTTGCTTTATTGATAGGTTTCTTTTATGCAGGGGATATGATGCTGAAGTTATTTCAAGTTGATATTGCTTCGTTTGCCGTGGCGGGTGCTTTTGTTATTTTTCTCATGTCTTTGGAAATGATTCTGGATATCGAGATATTCAAGAATCAAGGTCCTATCAAGGAAGCGACTTTAGTCCCCTTGGTTTTTCCGTTATTGGCTGGTGCGGGAGCGTTTACTACGTTGCTTTCCCTACGTTCGGAGTATGCTCCTGTAAATATTGTTGTAGCCTTGATATTGAATATGGTTTGGGTTTATGTGGTGTTGAAGTTGACAGATCGCATCGAACGTTTCTTGGGGAAAGGTGGAATTTATGTTATTCGTAAGTTTTTTGGAATCATTTTGTTGGCAATATCAGCGCGTTTATTTACTGCTAATCTGACTTTATTGATAGAGCAGTTTCAGAAAGCTCAGTAATATGCTGTTTTTTTACAGATAATAATGTCGGAACTCACCATAGATATTTTATTGGAAACCAACTGCTTTGTGTTGAATGGATATTAATCTGTGGTGAGTTCCGGTATCATTCCATTTGAATGGTAGCTGTTTGATATTTTGATACGCTCCTTTGGTGTCTATTTCTCGTTGATGATGAATTTCTTCATTCCGTCTGTAAAATAAGTTTCATATTTATCTCCTTCGCCTGAGCAAATAAAATAAGCATCCAGTTCAGGATGTGCTTCACAAAATGCTTTGGCTGAGTCCAGTCCCATCACCATGAAAGCAGTAGCGTATGCATCGGCACTGGCGCAATCTTTTGCAATGACAGTGGATGACAGGATACTATGTTGTACTGGATATCCGGTGCGTGGGTCTATGGTATGTGCATATTTCTTTCCACCTTTGTAATAGAAATTACGATAATTCCCTGATGTTGCCATACCTACATCACTAATGGCAAGCACAGTCTGTAACTCCTGGTTTACTGACAAGGAGTCATCTACAGGTTTGTTTATGCCGATACGCCAAGCGTTCATTTTGGAATTTTTGCCTCTTACCACTACTTCACCGCCTATATCTACCATATAGTTTTTTATCCCTTTACGTTCCAATAGCCTTGCTACTGCATCTACTCCGAATCCCTTGGCTATAGCGCTGCAATCCAGCATTATACGAGGGTCTTTTTTCATTATCCGGTTGTTCTGTAAATCTATTTTTTGATATCCTATCATTTGGCGTAAGCTGTCCACTATCAGTGAATCCACTCCTGTAGATTTTTTGAATCCGAATCCCCATGCATTTACCAAAGGTGCGACGGTGATATCAAAGGCTCCATGGGTTTCATCGGATATTTTCTTTGAGAGATGGAATACATGTACGAAAAAACTGTCAACTTCCGTCTTTTCATTGTGGTTTACGCGGGTGATTACGGAATTCGGATTGAAAGGAGAGAGGGAGTTGTCCACTTTCTTCAGTTCAGTTTCTATTTCTTCTTTCAGATTATCTTCGGACTGGTAGGTGATTTTGTATACTGTACCGAATACAAAGCCTTCATCCGTACGGAAAGGGGCTTGCTTTTTTAGAATAATAATTGTTCCTATTATCAGAATTGCTAGAAACGGCAATTGCCATGCTAATTTTTTTTTATTCATACCTGTATTTTAGTTAAGAAAGAAATAAATGTTCTATTAAAATTTTAACGCCGATAATAATCAAAACCAAACCTCCCCATAATTCCATGCGCAGGTTGAAACGCTTGCCGCAAAATACACCTATCAGACTTCCTAATGTTGAGATAACAAAAGAGGTAAAGCCGATGATGACAATAGGAGAAAGAATAGAAGTGAAAGAGTTTATTCCTACAAAAGCAAATGATATACCGATGGCCAAAGCATCAATGCTGGTTGCTATAGCCAGCGTAACAACCACTTTTAATTTAGTGGGGTCGAAGCAGCGTTTGTCTTCATTGCTGAAGCTCTCTTTTATCATACGCCCTCCCAAAAAGGCCAATAACCCAAAAGCGATCCAATGGTCATAATCCTCTATCAGGTGACTGAATCGGCTGGCGGCAAACCAGCCGATAAGCGGCATGACAGCCTGGAAAAGGCCGAAGAAGAATGCCATAATAAAAAAAGTGCGCCAGCAAATGCGACGCATGATAATTCCGCTTGTTATGGAAACTGTGAAACAGTCCATAGCAAGACTGATGGCAAGGAGCCATATTTCTAAAGTTGTCATTGGTTAAAATGGTAATTTGTATATTAAACTGTATGTTACTCCTAAGTTAGTCGAGTTGTTTTTTCCAAAACCGGGAATATACCAAGGCTCGGTGTGTTCCGCCTTTTTTATGTTCATGCGTATACGGTAACGTAGTGACCATCCCATGTAGAAATTCTTGTACACATTTACCTTTATTCCTGCCAGCAGTTCTGCCCAGGTTACTGTGGTTTTAATTCCGTCATAACTGAAAGGTATTTCAGGAAATCCCCATGTAGGATCCTTCATTGTCGGAGCATCTACATCGTATGAAAAAGAGGTGAATCCGTAACGTATGCCTCCATATAGAAAACCAGGCAGATAGGGCTTCTTGAAAAAGAAGTTGTAGTTCATGCCTATGCGGAAATAAGGAGCTGAGGCTTTATAATGTATATTGGTACCGTCATCAGTAGTGTCGGTGGTTCCATATCCAATTTCAGCTACGGGGACATAACGGTTTTTCAAATTGACCTCCACGCTGATTTCTGTACTTGTAATGTCACCTCCAAAAATTTTGCTTCCTAGGCCAAATATATCTACACCGATAGTAGTTCCCTGATAGAAGGGTACCTTTTCTTCCTCTATGGTTGTTTTTTTTTCTTGTGCCGCCAGTGTGGGGCTGTACAACAGCATACTACTCAGTAGCGTTAACAACGTAATATATGTTGAAATTCTTTTTTTCTTCATTATTGATGTCCGAATTTACAATCTCGATAGATTTTAGGTTATAGGTGGTGTATTTAATGTCTTCCACTTTATAAAACATCATGGTGCCACATTCTATATTCTGCAAGTAGGGGATATTCTGGTGAATGAGTGTGATAGTGTCACGCATCTTTTCCGTATAATGCAATACGTAGGTAGTTTTTGATGTATAACTCAAAGGCAGGCTCATACTGCTTTCCGCTTTATTGAATATCGTGTCATTCATCAATGAGTCTTTTACTACGGTTTCCTTAATAGTTCCATCTTCCAGTGTGTCACGTACAATCACATCGGTAGTGATAAATCCAGTGACGTCAAAAGCCGGACTGAATTTTACAGCTTGGTGTGTCTCTGCATCCAGAAAGTCGAAATGGGCAAAGGAATTGGTGGTAAGCGGACAATCGCTTTCCCCACAGCTTTGCATCAAGGTGCTTACGGTAATCAGGAGCAATAAGATAATGGCTGGTAGTTTCTTCATTTTAAAACTCTTTCTCTATTTTATAATTATTGCGTTCAGGAGCATTCCGGGCTATCAATTCTCCTATGAATCCAGCCAGAAACAGTTGGGTTCCCAAAATCATCAAAGTTAGGGCCAGATAGAAGTAAGGAGAATCAGTAATTAATATATAAGGTAAACCATGTGACAAGGCATATAGTTTGTTCGCTCCGATGATAATGACGGAAATGAAACCAAGAATAAACATCAATGATCCCATAAACCCGAAGAAGTGCATCGGCTTGATACCGAATTTGGATAAAAACCACAGAGTAATGAGGTCTAGATAACCATTGAAGAAACGGTTTAATCCGCCGAATTTTGTTTTACCGAATTTTCGTGCCTGATGGTGTACTACCTTCTCGGCTATCTTAGGAAAACCTGCATTCTTTGCCAGATAGGGGATATAGCGGTGCATTTCACCGTATACTTCGATGTTCTTTACGACATCACGACGATAAGCTTTTAGTCCGCAGTTGAAGTCGTGCAGGTTCTTGATGCCTGAAACGGCACGTGCTGTGGCGTTGAATAGTTTGGTCGGAATGGTTTTTGATAACGGGTCATAGCGTTTTTGCTTGTATCCCGATACTAAGTCGTAGCCATCTTCTGTAATCATTCTGTATAATTCCGGTATTTCGTCCGGGCTGTCCTGCAAGTCGGCATCCATTGTAATCACCACATCACCTTGCGCCTTTTCAAAACCACAATACAAGGCAGGGGACTTGCCGTAGTTCCGGCGGAATTTAATACCTTTTACGTTGTCCGACTCCGAGCGTAGTTTCTCTATCACTTGCCAGGAGTGGTCAGTGCTGCCGTCATTGACAAAAATTACTTCATAGCTGAAGTGGTTGGCATCCATTACACGTTGAATCCATGCGAATAGTTCCGGCAAAGATTCTTCTTCGTTATACAAAGGAATAACTACAGATATATCCATCTTTTATTCATTTTTCTTTTTACGCATCACGATCAATGCCGTAGGGATAGCCATTAGCATCCCGTAAAACATATTTTGTGATATCAGTTGAAATGTCATTTCCAGCGGGGTAAGTCCCGACAGTAAATCTATCGCTTCTTCGAATTGGTTCAGTGAGGTTGTCAGTTCGGTTCCGGCAGTTTCTTTGAACTGGTTTAAGATGGAACGGTATGCCTCGAATACGAATCCGCCATCTATATAGCGGAAGTAGATGTAATGCACTACCGCTACAAATAGAGAGGCGAACATATACATAAAGGTAGTGAATAGAAACGCACGTGAAAAAGTGATGCTTCCGTCACAATGCCGTTCTCTGAACTTTTTGGCAAATATGTATCCTAAAAAGGGTACTCCTATAGTCAGGACTATAAAAAGTAATTGTAGGAAAGGTATTCTCAATCCTAACGGGAAGAGCATGAATTTGAAGGCCCATAAAAGACCCATGCCCGTACCATAGCGCATGGCGCATTCCTGCAAAGTCGGTTTATAATTCGTCATTCTTTATTAATAAGTGCACAAAAGTACTTCTTTTACGGGAATCCGTCCTATAGTTATGGGTGAAAAATGTATTTTTTCTGCTAAAATCAAAAAAAAGTATTCGAAAGTATTGTAGTTTTGAAAATAATGTCTACCTTTGCACTCGCAAAACAAAAATGGGTAAGTCCTATACGGCCAGCTCCTGATGAATCCTCCAGGGCTTGATCGCAGCAAAGGTAGTTGGTTGTAGCGGCGCGATATAGAAAGCTTACCCACCTGCCTCTTTAGCTCAGTTGGCCAGAGCACGTGATTTGTAATCTCGGGGTCGTTGGTTCGAATCCGACAAGAGGCTCGGAAAAGCGAGAAGGACGAAGAAATCTTCATTCTTCTCGCTTTTTTTATTATATTTGCGCTGATATTAGTTTTAAGGTTGGTACAACCGTTATTTAAGAGTTCTTTTTTATGATAGAGTCACAGATTGTGGCAAGAGTATTGCCGTCTAAATGCCGTGAAGCGGTAAAAGTCCTTTTGCAGGAAGTGTACGGATATGAAGATTTCCGTAATTTAGAAGTTTATGATGACTTGTTCAAAGGTAAGGAAAAATTGCAATTGTCTCAAGGACAATTAATTGAGGAGGTCATCATGGAAGCCGAAAAAGGGATCAAGGGTGACTCGTCTGCTCATAATTTGCTCCTGACAGCTCCGACCGGAGCCGGAAAATCATTGTTGTTTCAGCTCCCTGCCATTTATCTGGGTAATGAATATAAGCTTCTTACTCTTGTGGTTTCTCCGCTGAAAGCATTGATAGTGGACCAGGTTGAGGCGTTGCAGGAACTAGGGTATGAACGTGTGGCGTATGC
>ERZ1504698.744-NODE-744-length-8432-cov-11.285544_pt1 | contig 8432 bp, 2 predicted proteins | sample MGYA00575737_ERZ1504698 | MGnify/ENA primary metagenome ERZ1504698 (study PRJEB39906, sample SAMEA3182068) | gut metagenome | biome: human; feature: gut; material: Stool; isolation source: human stools | place: Canada | collected 2013-11-18 ...
TGGTTCTGCATAAACTTCTCTTCGGTCATTACCCAACCGGCACCGAAAGAGTAAAAGTTGTCCCAAGTATTACCTGTCTTATAGAAAACAGATGAACCGTCCCTACGGAAAGAAGCATTAAGTAAATAACGATTCTTGTAGTTATACAATGCTCTGAACAAATAAGACATGGTAAATCTGTCACTCTGAGAACCGCCATTAGTTGCCGTAGATACATCGTCGATGGTAGAGAGCCACCATCTGTCCGGGTCGTCGCCCACCAAAATGCCGTAGCCCGCAAGCTGGCTGCGTCCACCACTCAAACTGGAAGACTCATTGTAATTGGTGGTAAGACCGGCAGTCAATGTCAATCCATGATTACCAAACTGTCCGAGATAAGTCAACACATAGTCAGACTGTGCAGCAAGAGAGGTAGACTTGCTTTGGTTCACACTTTCTCTTTCAGTCAACCGTTCTTCCCCCCCCTCCACATCGGGATTATAAACATAAATCAGCGGAGAATATGAACGTCCCTGGCTAGAAGCATAGTCCATAGAGAAAGTCGCTTTGAACGTAAGGTTCTTTAGAATATCTATCTCTCCGAACACATTACCTGCCACGCGATAGTTTTCAGACTTGTTGTGAGCACCGCGCAACTCTGTTTCAATAAGAGGATTCCACACTTGTGCACGCTGGAAGTCGGGCAGCGTATGTATCAGTCCCGATTCAAGGTCATGAGTAGGAGCAATAGGAGCAGCCTTCAAAGCACCATCCACACCCTTTGCATCAGGATACTTAGCACGAACTCCATTAAGTTGGAAACCAAAACGCAGGAAATCGGTTACACTATATTCACTGTTCAAGTTTACGGTAAACTTATTGAGCTTTTCCGTTTTAATGGAACCTTCTTCCATGACGTAACCCAAACCCAAATAAAACTTGCTCTTATCCGTTGCACCTGTAATGCTCACATTGTTATTGGTCAGAAAACCTGTCTGGAATATCTCATCCTGCCAATCTGTGTTACCAGTCCATTGAGTATAATCATAAGGGTCGCTTCCTTGAGATATCAACTGCTCGTTGTACAGCATCTTAAACTCTTCGGCATTCGTCACACCTACACGGTCATAAATAACCTTCCAACCCACTGAAGAGTTGATGTTGACCATCGTCTTCCCTATTTTTGCCCTTTTAGTAGTAATGATGATTACACCATTGGCACCACGCACACCGAAAATAGCCAAAGAAGAAGGGTCTTTCAAGATTTCCATAGATTCAATATCCGCAGTGTTCAGATAATTGATATTGTCCGTGAACAGTCCATCTACCACATAAAGGGGTTTGAAACCGTTAATGGAGTTCGTACCGCGAACACGGATTTCAGGGTCTTGTCCTGCACGACCCGTATTCACCACCTGTACACCGGCAACCTTACCCTGTATGGATGCCAGTGGATTGGTAGAAGGCTTAGAGGCAATCTCATCCGCTTTCACAGTAACGATAGAACCGGTCAAGTCGCGTTTCTTGGCACTACCATAACCAACTACAACCACCTCATCAATGAGCTGGCTGTCCTCTTCCATCTTCACATTGATAGTTGAACGCCCATTTACGGCAATCTCCTGCTCACGCATACCTATATAACTAAAAATCAAGGTAGCATTAGATGCCACATCAACAATCTGATATTTACCATTTATATCAGTAATACTACCTTTACTCTCCTGCCCTTTTACACGAACAGAAGCGCCGATAACAGTTTCGCCTGTCTTGTCCGTAACGACACCCGAAATCGTAATTTTGTTCTGTGCCATCGAAGTAATGGCAAACAATAACATCACACATGTAATTAGTAGATTTTTCTTCATTTTGTATTGATTTAAAATTCTTTTGCAAACATACCGGAGAAGTTGATATATGTCAAAAAACAAGCTACCACAAGAGTACCACAGTTCACCGGAGGGGTACATCATTACTACTACTGTATAACATAAACGACAGATTATAAGGAATATAAAAGTACAATAAATATTTAGGTACTATTCATATATATAGAGCAAGAAGATAGAAAAGCAAAGGGGGCTTTTATCCTATTCTGAAGTTTTTTATCCCATATTCAAGAACGTCATACCTTTCACTGCCTCAAAGCCGACCATAAGATTTCCATAACCGATTGCCATTATACGATAGATTATATACCAAGCAAATACTGCAAAACGTTTGCAGTGAAGATGTAGACAATATGCAGCAACAATGCCATCTCAACGCAGTGGCTCGAATGCTGCATATTGCCGTCTTGAGAATCAGTTAGAGTAACTTGAACGCTGCTTTCTTTACGTCCTGGCTATTTCTGCCAATCATCACCTCAAAATCACCGGACTCGCATACAAAATCAAGATTGTAGTTGTAGAACTTCAGCAATTCGGGAGTAATCTTGAAAGATACTTTTTTAGATTCGCCGGCTTTCAGAAAAATCTTCTCAAAGCCTTTCAACTCTTTCACCGGACGGGTTACACTTCCCACAAGGTCACGAATATAAAGTTGAACCACTTCCGCACCGTCTCTCTTGCCGGTATTGGTCACAGTCACGGTAGCAGTCAGTTCGCCCTTATCCGTCATGCTAGTCTTGTCCAAAGCCACGTCGCTATAAGAGAATGTGGTATAGCTCAAGCCGAAACCAAAAGGATAAAGCGGTTCATTGTCTATGTCTATATAGTTGCTGCGGAATTTCTGGAACCATGCACCGTCGGCAAGAGGGCGTCCCGTGTTCTTGTGGTTGTAGAACAAAGGAATCTGTCCCACGTTCTTCGGGAAAGTCGTAGTCAGCTTCCCACTCGGATTCACATCACCAAACAGTACATCACCGATGGCAAAACCTGCCTCACTGCCTGCAAACCATACATTCAGAATGGCCGGCACGTTTGCCTGCTCCCAGTTCAGTACCAGCGGACGACCGGTAAACAGCACCAGTACCACTGGTTTTCCTGTTTTCAATAATTCTTGTAACAGCATGCGTTGGGTGTCGGTCATTTCAAGATTCGTGCGGCAACTGCTCTCTCCACTCATTTCCGAAGACTCACCGAGCGCAGCCACAATAACATCCGATTTGGCAGCCACAGCAAGAGCCTCGTCCAGCAACTCCTTGTCCGAACGATTGTCACGGTGTAAAGAACGTCCGAACATAGTGGCACGTTTCTCATATTCGGCATCACTCATCAAATTACAGCCTTTCGCAGTCAATATTTCGGCTTTATCGCCTGCTACCGCCTTCAAACCTTCAGCCAAAGAAGTTGCATTCTTCAATACAGCAGCCACACTCCAAGTACCCGGCATATTACTGCGGCTGTCTGCCAACGGACCTACCACAGCAATAGTGCCTTTTTTGGCCAGCGGAAGCACATTACCCTCGTTCTTCAGCAACACCAAACTCTCCGAAGCAATCTTACGCGCAACGGCACGATGCTCTTTGGTAAAGATTTGCTTCTTGGCACGCTTCACATCACAGTATTTATAAGGATTATCGAACAAGTCCAACTTGTACTTAGCTTCCAAAATACGGCGACAAGCCGCATTAATTGCTTCTTCTGTCACTTTTCCTTCTGTCAATGACTTCTTGAGCGTACCTACAAATGCATCGCTCACCATATCCATATCCACACCTGCATTCAGTGCCAACGCGGCAACAGTCTGCGTATCGCCCATGCCATGGTCGGTCATTTCTGTAATTCCGGTATAATCTGTCACTACAAAACCGCCAAACCCCCACTGCTTACGCAATACATCCGTCATCAACCACTTGTTTCCAGTAGCGGGAATGCCATCGACCTCATTGAAAGAGGCCATCGCACTTCCCACACCGGCATCAACCGCCGCTTGATAGGGTAACATGTATTCATTGAACATGCGCTGATGACTCATATCTACTGTATTATAGTCACGTCCTGCCTCACCGGCACCATACAAGGCAAAATGCTTTACACAAGCCATGATTTCATCATTACGGCTCATATCCTTTCCCTGATAACCACGTACCATGGCCTGCGCAATGGCTGCTCCCAGAAACGGGTCTTCACCGTTGCCCTCGGACACACGCCCCCAACGGGCATCACGGCAAATATCCACCATCGGACTGAATGTCCAGCAAATACCGTCGGCACTGGACTCAATGGCTGCAATACGTGCCGATTCTTCAATCGCCTTCATATCCCATGTACACGACAATCCCAAAGGGATGGGAAACACCGTTTCATATCCATGAATAACATCCATACCAAATAAGAGAGGAATACCCAAACGACTTTCTTCAACCGCCTGCTTCTGTACATCGCGGATACGTTCCACGCCTTTCAGATTGAAAAGCCCGCCCACTTCACCGGCACGAATACGTTTGGCCACATTACTACTTTTAGCCTGACCGGTCGTAATCTCACCGGTAACCGGCAGATTCAACTGACCTATTTTCTCTTCCAGGGTCATCTTCTTCATTAAATCGTCGATGAAACGATTCATATCGACCGGAGATTTCTGCGCATACGCACTAACGGCAGTAAACACCAACAAGACTAAAAATGATTGTAACTTGAAAAGTAAATACTTCATGTCTTTCATGCTTTTAATTTATAGAAATATTATTTTGCTGCAAATAAAAGAAAAGCATACGACAACCTCCACATCCCGCACTACAACAAAAGTACACCCATCACTAAAAAACAAAAGAGGGAGTACAATATTAATACTTCCCCCATTAATATTCCACTGTAAAACAGTTATTTAAAATTTATAAGGAAATCAGTCAGACTTTCTTCCGGAAGCAGATTGAATTTCTTGCGCAACCGGTATCTTGCAGCATCAACCCCACGCGTGGAAATGTTGAGCAACTTCGCTATCTCCTTTGTCGGCATATTCAAGCGAAGCAATGCACAAAAGCGCAAATCTCCTGAAGTCAAATCTGTATATTGAAGTTTCAGATTCCGGAAGAAATTTTCATGTATACGGTCAAAATTAGCTTGAAACATTATCCAGCTCTCTTCATCAGACACTATATTATTGTTAACCAAAGCGAGAAGCTTATCCAAATTCTTACGACTATGCTGTCCGGACAACTTTTGCTTCTGTATCTCCTCTTTCAATGAATTCAAAAACTCCTGATGAGCGATATTCATCATTACCACGCTGGACAATTCTTTGCTTTTAAAACGCAAATCGGCCTCAAGCTGTTCCTTTTCCAACTCGATAATCTTCTTCTCTTGCCGTTCAAGCTCTGCCTGATGGGCTACACGTTGCTGCTCAATCACACGATCCTTCTTTTTCTTCACAAAACGATAAACAATATATTGCAGCAAGGCCAGCAGGCACAACCCTATCAGAATGTAGCTTCCCACAGCCCAATAAGACAAATACCACGGAGACAAAATCTCAAAGGGAAACTCCACCGATGCCAAAACTCTACCAGTATCATATATCTCCGCCCGAAAAACATAACTTCCATAAGGAAGACGGGCATACTTTTTCTGCAAATTGCGTCCATCGGGTATCCACTGATCAGAATACCCTTCCAACCGGTATCTTACTTTATAAGTATAATCGTTATAAACCGGATAGCACAATGTAAAACTCACTGTATTAAACTCATGTTCGACCTTGACTCCCGACTGCACGACCAATGTCTTCCGTTTATCACTGAATTCCTCAGTAACCTGCATCTCTGAAATCCATAAAGAACGCCTGGTCTGAGATTTATATAACGAGGAACTATCTGTTTCAATACGGGCAATGGCATTATTCAAGCAAAGATAGGAATGATTATTTCTCTTGTCATAAACCACGCTTCCTCGTTCTTCCACAGCCAGACCGTCAAACAAAGAATATGGAATCCGAAGTTCGATATTGAAAGTATTTATCGCACACTTCACCAAAAACACAGTCCTGTCGCCCACAAACCAATAGTAATCTCCGTTCGCATGACTCACAGTCTTGATTCCCTTCAATTCCATCAATTGTTCATTCATTGTTTCATAGGGAACAATCGAATCAGTCATATCTTCGTAAGTATAGAAATATTCCCCATTAGAAAAAACTACCCGACCATTGATTTTGAACAAAGTAAAACTCCCACCTTTCACTTCTCCCAAGCTCTCATACTTCCGCACATCCTTTACCTGCTTCATATCCGAATCAATCCGAAAGCGATACAAACCATTCCTTAAATGTTTCGCCCAAATATTCCCTTGATGGTCCACTTCTATATGACGAATCATGTGACTGAACCCACGTAAGGACCGAGTAAAGCAATACTCTCCCGAAGCAGTCTCCGTATATAAATTCAGAAGCGCATAAGCTCCCTCCAACAAAAAAGATTGTTCCTTCAATTCAATCTTTTCCATACACATCCCTCCTTTTACATCAGATACCAGCTTTGATTTCAGTCCTGATATAAAGAAAGTCCCCTTGTTGTGCCCGCAGAAAATCTGTTTTCCCCATTCATCGACGAACCACGCTTGTTCTTCCAAACCCGGAACTAATTCAGTCTTTCCATCCTTAAGCCAATAAAGTCCCTGATTAGAAGCAATATAAGCTTCATTTTCCCTTACCAAGACATCATATACCATGCCTATTTTACGAAATGGAGGTTCATAATAATAGATTAAAGAATTGTTGTGTATATAGGCAATACCTTCATCCAAAGCTGTCCATATATTGTTGTCATCATCACAATACAATCTCAAAACAGTATTGTTCTGTAGTTTATTATCCGTATTGACCTTCCAAATCAGCTTTCCCTTTTTATCCAACGCATATATGCCATCAGATATTGTGCCAACAACGTAGCAACTGTCTTTGGTCATCACCGCACGATTAATGGTATGCTTCCTGAATATATCATCACATTCAGTTTCCCATTTTTCTACCCTCCCATCTCGATACAGGAAACCTCCCTGATTACGGGTAAACATTAAAACCGCATCATCATAAGGGAGCCCGGCCAGGACATCACTATCTCCAAATGCCTTTCTGGGAATAAGTTCTTTCATTTCCCTACCGGCAAAGACATAAAGTCCACCGTTTATTCTTTGAGAATAAAAAGTATTTCCAACCTGGAACAAATTCAGTGGAAGGTTCTTCATTCGAATACCTTCTACCGAATTTCCATTATAAAAAAAGAGAGAACCGAATGATTGAAATACAATTTCTCCTTGAACGCAAGCAATATCCCAGATTTCGTCATTATGAAACACAAAATCTTTCACCTTATTTTTCAATGAATGATATTGAAGAGTGTCATAAGGAGTACGGACAAAATAACCGAATTCTTCGTAAGAGCCTACATAAATTCTTCCATCTTCACTGATATATATAGCACGCACAATTCCTTTTGTCGGTAATTCATACAGCCGCCAAGCACTTCCATCAAATTCCAACAGCCCACTGTTATTACCGAAATACATCACTCCTCTTTCGTCCTGAGCAATGGCCCAATTCTGAATACCAGCATTATAATCCGACACTGAATAGCTCCTCACTATAGGAGAAAAAGGTATGGGTGAAGCTTGCAGCAAACTACTGAAAACCAAAAACAAGAGAAACGTTATTGCAATTCTCATGAGTACTGTTTATAGGTATTTACCAGCAAAGATAAAGCTTTTTGCGTTTTCGTAAAAACAAAATCGCAGATTATCCTCTTTTATAGAAAGATAACCCACGACAACTGACAACTCACTTTATAAGATTTCAGCAGCTTTCTGTTTTCCCAAAGGAATAGAAACACCCAAATAAGCATTGACATTCTTCGTATTCTTGCCAAAGAACATATAGTCTGTTCCCGCAAAGAAAGGCCCCAGTTTCAGTGCCAGACCGAAGGTTTTACCGGCTCCTTGAAGTACGGAATAGCTGGCAGCTACATTGAAAGCATTCGTCGGACGGATGCAGGCAGAGAAAGTCAGCTCATTCAAAGTTTTCGGCTTGGCAAAACGACCGGTATACAAGGCACCCACTACCAGCCAATCATTCAGCAAGGCATATTCAGCGCCAAGAACCATTGTAGAAGTCAATCCACGGGTACGGCTCTTCTCAGAAGCTTCCTCTGTCTTGAGCTGCAACATGTCATAGTTAAGAATCTCGCCGCTGTTCACAATATTTATGAACTCCTGCTGCGAGGCCGGGTCAAGAAGATCATAAGTCTGCTCTGCATTGGCTCGCGCTATACTGGTATTCGATTTAGACCATTTGATAAAGCCCAAATCAAGAACTGAAGCAGAAAGTGTCAATTTATCCAGTAACTTGTAAGATATTCCCAAATCAATAGCCCCACCATATCCGGCAAAACCGAAACTGCCAAAATCGATTTCATCGATATAATCACCATTCTCGTTCTCGGGAAGTTCTAACAGCTTTGACGAGTTCTCCAAAGTTGCATCCACTTGAATGGAAGCTTTACTCGTCACTCCTGAAGAGCC